>ERZ1034669.243-NODE-243-length-22915-cov-12.527822_pt1 | contig 22915 bp, 20 predicted proteins | sample MGYA00520705_ERZ1034669 | MGnify/ENA primary metagenome ERZ1034669 (study PRJEB33766, sample SAMN09781766) | gut metagenome | biome: gut microbiome | host: Homo sapiens | place: Madagascar | study: EMG produced TPA metagenomics assembly of the PRJNA485056 data... | reverse complement strand
CATAAAGATTATACCGCAGACGAAGGACAGCAACACTATTGTTTATCCTTCTCAATTATTTCAAATGTCATAAAGCCGAAAATAGTCCTTTAAAGATGTGTGACATCGGAACAGATGATTATCCTACTTTGGCCGATGTGTCAGAAAAATTTAAGTTTGGTTTTGAAAATACTGGTTATTGTCTTGACTATAGAATTTATACTCTGAAAACGGAACCCTTTTTCAAAAAGAAAGCAAAGACTTTAGGAGAATGTTTAGTAGATAAGGATATCCCGGAATACTGCTATCATTTGAATTTCGAAAAATTCAAATACTTAAAAGGCTCTAAGCATATACAAAGAACAGCAAAAGACGGACATAAGTATGTTTATTCTGAAGGTGCCATTGCTTTTCCGGATGCACTGGATAGACCAGGAAGAACAAGGCTTACTAGTGAGGGGACTGTCAATAGAAGTTCTCACTATATCTGTGATCCTATCAGCCATCGTTATCGTATTCTTACTCCGATTGAATGTGAAAGACTGGATGAATTTCCAGATGATTGGACGAATACCGGAAGGAGCAGTAAGCGTCGTTATTTCAGGATGGGTAATGCGCTTGTGACTGGCCTTGTCCGGGACAGGGGCGATGTGATTTCTTCGATTGTGGATAAAGAGGAGTAAGTATGGATTCTTTTGTGGATATTGCGAATCTTCTTGTCTTCTTAAACAAATTCAAAGGATACGATGATAAGCAACTGTCTTTCTTGCTTGGTTTTGATACCAAGGCGAAGAACAGACTTTCCCTAAGGATGAACAAAGTCGCTGAGAATTTCAAAGGAAAAGATTATTTTTCTGTTCTTTGCGAACAGGAAAATATACAGCTTAAGACTCTCCAGTTGAATGAGAATGGAAAAGTAAAAGAAGCGATGTCTTTTCCTAAGTTTGACTATGAGTCTGTTGATAAAGAGTGTTGGGAATCTTCCGATATCTACAAAATACTATCAGGATATTTTATATTCTGTGTATTCAAAGACAATTATTATTTAGGCTCTTTTTTATGGACAATGCCTAGAGAAGACCTCTATGGTGAAGTAAAAGATGTTTGGCAGAAAACAAAAGACATTATCCATAGTGGAAATGTTGTGAAAGAGACTGGAGATAAAACTAAACTTAACTTTCCAGCAGAAGCAGAGACAAAAATCTGCCACGTTCGGCCACATGGAAGAAATGCCCTGGATTTTTCTAAATTACCCGTGAAGGATGCTAGGACGGGATGGGATTATTTACCAAAGCAGTCTTTCTGGTTGAATCATTGTTATCTAAACAAAATCGTTGAAGAAAATAGAAAACTGTTATTGAAATCAGGCAATAAAAAAGGAGAACAGGGCAAATGAAAATCGATACTAGTAATTTAAAAAAAGGACTTAGCAAACGTCTGACAATCGGAAGAGAAGCAACGAAGGAGTATCAGTCCTATTTCATTCCGATTGACCAGCTTTTCTTTAATGACCAGAATGGCCGTATTGCAACCTATATTGAAGAAGATGGCGGGGAAGCTAGAGAATGTCTGGAAGTTGGAGACTTTGATAAATACAATGATATTATTGCAGGATACATCAAGGCTTCTGCTAATGACAATGGTGATTCCTTTAAGAAAACCAAAGAGGATATTAAGAGCAAAGGACAGAGGATTCCGGGTGTAATTCTAGATGATGGAAGAATCATTGATGGAAACCGAAGATTCTCCTGCATCCGAGAACTGAAAAAAGAAACCGGTGATCCTAAATTCGAATATTTTGAATGCGTTGTTCTTCCTTCTCCTAAGACGAAAAACGAAGCACAGGAGATTAAACTTCTTGAATTGAATATCCAATTCAATGATGATGAAAAGAAAGACTATAACCGAATTGATTTTCTTGCCAGTTTCTATAATGACACGAGGAATACTGCTTCTCCGAACTGTATTGATAAGATTACCTATTGTCGTGCAGCTGGAAGGAAACCAGCAAAATACGATGATAATAAACGGGTTGTAGAGACAAGGCTTGATTATCTTGAATGGATTGGTAAGCCAAAGGCATTTTCTTATCTTAAAAAAGACAAATTAGATGGTCCTCTTGAGGATATTGCAGGAGGTAGAAAGAAAATGTCTCAGGAAGAGTGGAATGAAAAGAAGAACACGATGTATTCTTATAGGACATTTAACGGACAAGGGGATCGCACAAGAAATATTCGTGCTTTGATGAAGGATGCAAAGCAAGACGGATTGAGTTATCAATCGGTAAATCAAGTCATCGAGAATCCTGATTTTCTTCAGAATCTTCCAAATGCTTTGGCAATCAAAGACAAAAAGCCAACGACACCAGAAGAGACGGAAGAACGAACTTCCTATCTTAAGAAACTACAGGATACTTTAAACAGCGCATTCCTTGAAGGAAGCCAAGAGCAAAACGAAAAACAATATAGGGAAGGACCAAAGAATATTCTTGATAGTGTTCTAGATAAAATCAAAAATATCCATCCAATTGAGTTAAGGAATCTTCCAGAAGGTAGTAAGAATGAGATTCTGAAGCAAATTGAAAGGATTGAAGGAAAACTGGAAGCAAGGAAAAAGGCGTGTGATGATGACCTTGCGTGATGTTCATTTGCAGAGACATTATGATCCTGCTCATGATGGAACAGACTTAATACAAGAGTTCTATCTTCCTTGTTTATCTGTCTCGAACCGATACAATCGGATTTCACCTTACTTTTCTTCTGCCTTGTTGAAGTCTTTTTCAATTGGACTTCATTATCTCTTTGCGAACGGAGGAAAAATACGGTTTATCTTTTCTTATCAGCTGGAACAAAGCGATAGGGAGAATATTGAAGAAGGATATCGAAAGAGAAGGAACCAGAGGGCGGCAAGTATTGACTCTCGTTCTTCTTTTCTTGCTTCTGACTTTGAAGTCGCTAATCTTGGATATCTGATTGAACACGGACTTGCGGATGTGAAGATTGCCTTCAGGGTACGGGAAGAAGCTTCCATTCTTCACATCAAGTCTGGTTTGTTTTCTGACAGGGAAGGAAACAAAGTCTATTTCAGCGGTTCGGGAAATGAGACAATTAATGGAACAAGGCTTAATGCAGAGGAATTTACAGTCTTTGCATCTTACCTATCAGAGGAGCAGAAGCAAGATACAGAGTTTGGTGAAAACCAGTTCAATCTGATCTGGAATAACGAGTACTCTTCTTCTGTTCGTACTTTTTATCCTATTGGAAACCTGTTTGAAAAACTGAAATCTTTTAGCAAAGGAAAAATCTTCCATAGCAGAGACGAATTCTGTAATGCAAATGACTGCGTATTCATAGATATCGATAAAGAAAAAGGATGTATTCTTCTATCCGATCTTACCATCAAGCAATTACTTGAAAATAAATATATTTTGCAAACCTATAGGACAGATAATTGGGTTGTAATATCAAAGGGACAATATAGGATTTCTCGTCTGTCTCTTCATATATTGCGGGATTTAGTAATAAGACATTTAGAACAAAGCAAGGTTGCATTTGTCTTGTCTTCTTCCGCAGAAGAATATCTGAACAAACACAATCTGGATCTCTCCCAGCGAGTTAATCTGGGTTTAGCCATAAAAGAAAACCGGGAACAGGAACTGTGGGGTGGAAGATATGCTGAGTTTTCACATGTTGTCAATAATGAAAGGCAGGCTCGGTTAAAAGAAAGACAAAGGCAGAACGCGTTCTATCATTACAATAGGGTTTCTTCCATGGACTTTTCTGTTCCAGGAACTGGGAAAACCTATATTTCTTATGGACTGTTTGCCTATTTATCATCAAAGAAAATAAATCAATGCACAAGTCTTGTTGTTTTTGGACCTCTGAACTGCTTCAAAGCATGGAAGGAAGAAGGAAAGGCAATCTTCGGAAACAAAAGAGAACTGCTTATCTTTGATATTACTCAGCATCGGGATGATTATAAGAAAACATTAGCACGGAACAAATATTCTCTATACCTTTTCAATTACGATTTTCTCGGAAACGGAAATGATTGGATAAATGAAAAAATCAAAGTCTTATCGGAAGACGTTCTGTCAGATAAGACAATGGTTGTCTTTGATGAAATCCACAAGCTGAAATCATTAGATGGAGTGACCTCCCGTAACTTCATTCGATTGATGAATGATTGTAAGGATAAACCCGTCTACCGTCTTGCTTTGACTGGAACACCGCTTCCGAACTCTTTCTGTGACCTTTTTAACTACCTTAGACTGTTGTATACAGATGACATTGAACAATCGTTTTCTATGCTTTCCCCAAGCCGTTTGAAAGCATCGGATGGGAATCCTTTTGTAGCAGAAAAGACAATCAATTCCTTGCTTCCCTATTTTGTACGGACAACGAAAAAAGAACTCAATGTTCCTCTTCCTGATCCAGATGATTATGATTCTCTTTGTGTTACACCTACGGAAGGAGAAGAAAAACTCTATCAGCTGATATGGAAGTATATCCAGAATCCTTTGCTTAAGTATATTCGGTTGATTCAAGCTTCCTCCAATCCCCTGCTCTTAAAAAGAAGAATATCGATGGAAGAGATGGATAGACTATATGATGATGACAACAAACAGGATTACGGCCACCTGAATCTGGAGGAGTCCTCCTTGCCAGAAGATGAGCTGAATCAGATTTTAGAACAAGTAAAGATTGCAAGTAAGAGGCAAGCAACCATTGATAAAATCAAGACTTTGGTATCCCAAGGAAGAAAAGTTCTTGTCTGGTGTCTTTTTATTGATACTATTGATTATCTTTCTTCAGCTCTTACTTCTTTCGGCATTCGCTGTACAACGATTTGTGGAAGAGATGATGTATTCCTCAGAGACAATAAAATCAACGATTTCAAGTACTCAGGCACGCAGGTGTTGATTACAAATCCAAATACATTAGCAGAGTCTGTTTCTCTTCATAGGGTCTGCCATGATGCTATCTATCTTGAGTACGGGTTCAATTTGACTTATAGGCTGCAGTCTAAGGATCGTATCAATCGTGTAGGACTTGAACAAGGTACTCATACTCATTATTACTATGCGATAAGTAAGTCATGTTCTCTCTTTGGTCCTATTGATAATTTGATTCTTGATCGTCTTAATAGGAAAGCAGAACGTAGGCTTTCTACGATTGAATCTGGTAAGCTTGCTGTTATCGGAAATAGAGAAAGCAGGATAGAGGATATTAAATACATTCTAAGCAAAGGGATGTGAACCACCATCGTATTTCATAATGAGAATTCGAGAAAGACTACAATCAAAACTGCCAGAAAAGGAGGAATAAGCTATGGCAGATAGTTTTGAAGTTGTCACGAATTCATTTTTAGAATATAAAAAGCAGTTTGTTAAAATGTCGACTCTATGTATTTATCGAGCAATCATACAAAAACATATACTACCAACCTTTAAGGAAAGAAAGCAATTGGAAGAATATGAGATAAACGAATTTGTGAAAAACAAAAGGAACGATGGTCTGAGTGGGAAGAGGATTAAAGATATATTGGTTGTTTTGAAAAGGATTCTACGTTTCGCACAGAAAAATCATAGGAGGAAAATTGATGTTTCCGAAATCCGAGTCCCATTGAAAGAAGAAAAAAAGAACATCCAAGTCCTATCCAAAAAGGATGAACGGAAACTTCTTTCTTATTTGCAAGAAAACTTTTCTTTTGAGAATCTTGGAATTCTCATCTGTCTTCAGACAGGAATGAGAATCGGAGAAATCTGTGGATTGATGTGGAAAGATATCTCGCTGGATTGCAACGAAATATCCGTGAATCGTACCATAGAAAGAATTTATCTTAACGAAAAAGAAAAGAAGACAGAATTGATTGTCAGTGAACCAAAGACAATTCATTCTAAGCGAAGCATTCCATTAACATCATCTCTTTTGAAAATAAGGAAACCATTGAAGAAAATAGTCAATGATTCTTTTTACCTTCTTACGAATTCAAGCAAACCATTAGAGCCAAGAGTCTATCGAAACCATTTTAAAAAGCTTTTAAATGATCTTGGCATTAATCCAATCAAGTTCCATGGATTACGACATACCTTTGCGACCCGCTGCATTGAATGTAATTCAAATTACAAAGCAGTTAGTTCTATACTTGGCCATTCCAATATTTCCATTACTTTGGATTTATATGTTCACCCTAGCAATGATGAGAAAAAACGATGCATCGAGAATAGGAGGAAAGGTATCGAAGGAAGAAAAGATTTTTGTGTTTAAAAATAAATAGTTGGAAATTTCTGTGTTTCCGTTCCCATATTAAGTGAGACCGGAAATGGAGGATTAATCCATATGAGGTCTTATCCTGATAACCGCCAGGCCATAAAGGCGAAGCCAGGGTGAAATTTAAAAAAGCTGCATCAGTCTTAAGGTATGTCTTAGACATACTGGCGGACCTAGCAGCAATAATTGAATTCATTCTTAGTGTAGTCGGTTAGTCTCTAGATTTCAAGGGTCCGATTGACCTTGAACATCTAGGCTAGCTCTTGGCCTGGCGGCCTCAGTCTTAGCTTAGTTGGATGGCACGTCAACAAATGTCACTTTATAGGAACAAGAGGAACCAGAGTTGAATCCGTTTCCGTTGAACTGGTTCGGGAAGGAAGACAGAGAGAATGATTGATTCTTTTTGAATAGATCATCTAAGGACTGAGTGTGAGTTTGAGAAAGCGGCATATCATAGTATCGGTTTCCAATACCCCATCCAGAAATAAGACGGATTTCATCATAGGCATCTGCACTCTTGGGAAGCCCATAGTTGTGTTCAGCGCGTTCACCAGATTCTGTATTAGAAATCGGATGCAAGGCGTGTGGCTGTTCCTTTAACCCTGTTATTGTTTCCTGTAAAGTGAAAAGAGAACTTGGATCATCTGTCAGCTTCCCCGTATCAGAGTCCATCAGTCTGGAATCAACATGGAAGACTCGTCCGCCTTGTCCATTCAATGGAGTCCTCTGATAGATATCCCATCCTTCTGTGTTCCTGTTGCGGTTTGCAAAGCAGTCAATTACTAGATATTCATCAAATGGATTGAAGAGGAGTTTTCCGTCCGAATCAATCTCTGGAACATAATCGTCCGAAGGAATGACTACCCTTGAATCCTCTTTATGAGAGGAAGTGTATAAGCTCCTATCATCGACAGACCCTGTAACTACGTTTGGAGTCACCCAGCCCAGCAGCCTCTTGGAATAGGGATTGTGATCAAAGACATTGTTGTCCATCCTATCTTTTCCGCCAAGAGGAGAATAGGTTTGTTTTCCATAGGAGTAGTAATCGGTAAGGCCTAACCTATGTCCTGTTTCGTGAATGATGACATGGGCATCGTTGATATCCTGATGCTGATAGGTGTAGCAGTAGTCATCCAAAAACTGTGTTCCTGCCCACCCAAAGCTATTAACGCAGGGATTATCTTTCGTGCCGACTTTTCCTGTGGTGGCAGTAAAGCCCCAGTAGTTGCTATTGGAATCGATATCATGAAGATAAATAATCCACCTGCCATCGATGGTTCCGTCTTGATCGGTATCAAAATCTTTTGCGTTTAGATGATAGGTTTTCCTAGCCCAGCTGCAGGCAAGATCTGCTAATTTTGCAGTGTCATCACTGGAAATATTCTCTGTGTTCCTAGAAGGAGCGAGCTCGGAAGCGTTGACGTATCCAGTGACGCCACCTGTCAGATTGAGCTGACCAAAACTAGATTTATAGTAATAGGATCGAAGCGACTCGAAAGTGGTATCGGAAGAGTCTCCAAAGAAGCAGGTGTTGATTCTCTCCCAGGTTTCATTTGTTGCATCATTTTCATACCCCGGCATGACAATTGGTATGATAAGCAATGGCACGTTTCCTTTGGATGGCATGTAGTGCCAGTTATAGACATTTGCTTGGCTATAGTCTGCCCTTGTATACTTCAACTTGACCTCACCAGAAGTATATAAAGTCTTTGTGCTTGGTGTTCCGTTTTCTTCTTTTCCAGAAGAAATGGACAATTTCATTTTTGATGTACTATCTTTCCAACTCACGGAGTCATCAGAATATGAATTCTTTGCAAATTCGTTGTTTTCAGAAGTTGCTGATAGGGAGATATTCACACTGATAGGACCTGCGTAGCCATCCACAGTGATTTTTAAGGTATGCATCTTATAATCGCTGAAAACATAGCTTTTGGCATCTTCTCCGTCGATGGTCCTTGTATAGTCTGTGACCGCAACAGCAATATCTTTTGTGCCTTCTTCTGTCTTCCTATGCGTTTTCAGAGTCATCAAAAGCCCGTCTGGGGAGAACGTCTCACCGATTTTATATCCCGTTTTTGGATAAGAGGTGATTCCTAAAGTCTGTTTGAAATCCGTGGATGGATAGACTTCAATAGAAAGAGTACAAGATTCGTATCCTTCTTTTGAGATTGTGTAGTTATAGCTACCGGTTTCTGTTAGCCTCTTTTTATCTTGGATGACATTCTTTTCTTCATCTGTAATTCGATAATCCGTAATGATTTCTTTTTCTCCGACCGGCTGATCATTGACATAAGTAAGAGAAGCAACGACAAGATCCGATAAGTCGAGCAATTCATATTGGTAATAAGCAGTGAGCGGATAATTATCGATATATAAAATCTTCTCGGCTTTTGCCTCTGTGGCAGAAACGTTAAGCGTTTCTGTTTGTGAAGGTGGATTGGTCTTTTCGCATCCTGCTAAAGGTAGCAGTGATAAGAAAAGAAGAAGTGATAGTGTACTTTTTTTCATCGTTTATTACCTGTTTATGATGCCGGATAATGGCTTCCATTCATTGTAACGCCTAGAGTTAATAAGAAAAACGGATTTTGCCTTTTACATCAGAAAACAATCAAGATAGCGTTTTTAAGGAACATGTTTGCTGGAAAAAACTACATTTCGTATTGCTTTGACAGCATTGTTTTTCTATGTAGGCGTTTTCAGAATTGCTAGGAAAAGGAAGTACTTATAATTTTTATGATATGGTTCTGAGCTTATCCATTACCTGCATAACAATTTTGCTTTTCCTAGTAACTGCTCTCTTCTTTCCTTCCATTAAACTAGGGAAGTTACATTTATCGACTTTCTGGATGGTCACTCTTCTTGGTGCCCTTCTTCTACTCGCATGCCAGTGTGTAGATAGGAAGGAAGTCATCTCATCCTTTGCTTCAGATAGCGGAATCAATCCATTGAAGATTCTGGTGCTCTTCCTTTCTAGGACTATTCTCTCTATTTTCCTTGATGAACAAGGATTCTTTTCTTTCCTGGCAGAAAGCTTTGCAAAGAAATTTCGAAAAAACCAGTATTCTCTGTTCCTTTGTCTTTATCTTTTGATTTCTGTTTTGACTGTCTTTACTTCCAATGACATCATTATTCTTACCTTTACTCCCTTCCTTTGTTATTTCTGCAAACGATGCAAGGTTTCTCCTCTTCCTTACCTTATCAGGGAATTTGTTGCTGCCAATACTTGGTCGAGTCTACTGATCATTGGTAATCCAACCAATATCTATCTGGCTTCTTACGAGAACATTTCGTTCTTTACTTATTTTGAGAAAAGGAGTGTTCCGACCATTGTCGGCGGCCTTGTTTCCTTACTCAGGTTATTGATTATCTTCCATAAGAACTTAAAGGATCCACTCCTTTATCAGGATGATTCTCAATCCATTCAACTGAAGAAGTTTCCGACAATTGTTGGTTTGATTCATCTTTGCGGGGCAACGATCCTTCTTTCTATCTCTTCCTTCTTTCATTGGCCAAGGTGGTTGATTGCTCTCTGCTTTGCTTTATCCCTTCTCATCTTCAGTCTTGTTTATTCCTTGGTAACAAAAGAGAACCATATCGTTCCTACTCTAAAACGAATTCCTTATAACCTGATTCCTTTTGTTTTATCTAGGTCTGTTCTTGTCCTTGCTATTAATGAAACTGGTGTGAGTCTTCATATCAGCCAAGCCCTGCAAAGTACAAACCAAGTTTTTTCCTATGGTTTAAGTGGATTATTAACTGCGAATCTGATTAACAATATTCCTAGGGCTGTTTTCTACTCTACTCTTCTTACTGGAGCACAGACGAATGCAATCTATGCCTCGATTATTGCCTCCAATGTTGCTGCCTTCTTCACTCCGATTGGAGCATTGGCGGGTCTTAGGTGGAGGAATCTATTGAAAAAACAGGAAATCAAAAGGAACTACCTTACCTTTATAAAATACTGTGCTCAAATCTGTATTCCGACTCTTCTTTCCATGTTGATAGTGTTGAATTATCTACCATACTAAAAACTATTTTTGAAGTATTCTTAGCTATAGAAGCTATGAATATACAAATCCGGTTTTTCTAAAACTGTCAATACAATTAACAAAAAAAGATAAAAACGGTCAATGTGTTGACCAAAAAACGCAAAAAGCAGAAAGTATGATAGACAAAACAGAAGAAAATGTTGCTGTTCAGGCATGCTATTCAATCGAAAAGCAAGAAACCTTTGATAGAGAAGTGAGTCAACTTGTACGATTAAACGAAAAGGAAAGCGGAAAATATAAGCTTTATATTGTAACGAAAGAAGACAAGAGAGAGCTTTTCGTTAAGGGGAATAAGATTGAAGTTATTTCTTTGACTGATTTCTTGCTGGGGCGGAAATAAAAAAACAGGGTCAGAGTTTTTCTCTAATCCTGTTTACGGATTATCGTACGATATGATGGTCGACGTCTAAGCAGATCTTTTCTAGTTCATCAGCTGTTAATTGCCGTGCTCGGTAGGAGAGCCTATTTCTAGTATCTTCCGAGAGGCAAAGCGGGAAATCTTTACCATAGACATTCTTGAGACAGTTGTTCCTCGTTTTGTTTGGATCCCGGAAGAGAGCTGTCAGAATGGATAAAGCACGGATAGTAACATCTTTCTTATGGTCAATCCGGATAAAAGCAGAGTCAACTTTTGGAACCGGATTAAAACAAGAACGATCCACAAAAGTCAGAACATTGACCTCACTTGTCCTTTTAAGATAAGCACCTAGAGGAGTATCTGTTTTCTTATTCGGCTCATAAATCAGTTTATCAGCGACTTCTTTCTGCACCATGACTCCTGCACTTTGGAATCCTTTTTCAAGCCTGTAGTTTAAAAGTTCGGAAGTAATGTTGTATGGAAGGTTTCCCATCCTAAGACGGGATTCTTTCTTTGAACAGGTATCTGGATCAAAACGAAGGAAATCAGAGTTGATGATGGTTGTATTCTCTTTATCTTTGAATAAGTCTTTTAGAACAACAACCCTGTCCCGGTCTGCATCAACACAGATTAGCTTCTTTGCTAATGGTTGGATGCGGGTAGTCCTAGAACCTAAGCCAGGTCCTATTTCAATGACAGTATCAAAGGAATCTACGTTCCTTCCTTTGACAATCCGGTTCAGGATTCCTTCGTTGATTAAAAAATTCTGACCGAAGGATTTCTTCGGAGAGAGTCCATACGTATCCAGTAAGGATTGAATTCTTCCCTGTTCTGTCATCCTTGAATATCCTCCCTTAGTTCTTCTCTTGTCTTACAGAGCCTTAACCTGGCATCTTCCACATTCTTGCTGGATGTATAGATCAAATGGTATTTTTCGACAAGTTTCCTTCTTTTTGCTTTGCTTCCAGCCCCAGTCAATCCAAGTTCTTCGAAGGTCTCATCTTCAAAGGAAAGATTCTCGTCGACTGTGATGTCATGCCGGATATAAGGACGGAGAAGCTTCTTGAGGTCTTCCCTTTCCCTCTGCGCAATGCCGACTTTTCCCTTTTTAATGGCATCTGCTTTCTTTGCTTCGATGACATGGCAGGGACCGACTTTTTCTTCAATATAGTTCTTGATATCTCTTCCTGGACCATCCGGATCTGTAATAATGACAAGTTCCCGGACCTTGTAGCAGAGCTGAAGAAAAGAAATAATATCTTTCTTGATAAACTTCCCTCCGGTTTTGACTACAAAAAGACAGCCAAGCTTCTTTAGCTTGTCTTCATCCGTTGCTCCTTCACAGATATAGATGTAACGCCGGTTTTCCCGTTCCATCCATTCTTTTTCTGTCCTATTTCCTTCCATAGAATGTCACTCCGTTCTGATAGATTTGTTCTGCTGTTTCTTCTACGTCTTTTTCTTTTAGCCTTGCTATTTGATTGATAATCAATGGCAGATAACAGGGTTCATTGGTTTCTCCGCGATGAGGGGTCGGAGCAAGATAAGGACAATCGGTTTCACTTAGGAAAAGAGAGATATCATGCTCTTTGATGACTTTCTGGATTGTCTTAGCATTCTTGAAAGTGGATACTCCACCGATTCCAATGTGCATCTTGACAGGTAATCTCAAGTATTCATCTAATAGTTCTGAACTTCCGGAATAGCAGTGAAGATCGATACTTTCCGGTTTCTCTTCTTTGATAATCTGGAACGTATCATAATCCGCATCTCGGGAATGAATAACAATCGGAAGATTCCACTTTTTAGCTAATCGAATCTGCTCGATGAATCTTTGCTTCTGTTTAGAGACCACTGTTTCATCTTTGGAATAGTGATAGTCTAATCCAATTTCACCAATTGCTTTTATTTGATTCTTTCTCTCTTCCCTTTCTTTGTAGGCAGCAAAGAAATAATCATCGCTTTCCAAAGCGAATTCCGGATGAATTCCAAGGACCGAATAGCAGGTTCCCTTGAAGCTTTCCTCAAGCTTCAACACCCGTTCAAAGGATGGCAAGGAATCCGCTGTATTAAAAAGATAAATAACACCTGCTTCTTTCGCTCTATCTACAACATCTTTTGAAATATTATAGAGCTTGTCATCATCAAGATGACAATGTGTATCAATGATTCTCATTCTATTTTCCTAAACAGAATTTACTGAATAATGTCTGATAGATATCTTCCCTTGTTTTATTTTGGTTGTTTCCCTCGAGTTCATTCAGGAGAGACACAGACCTACGTAAAGTGTCACAGATGACATCGACATCCTTCGTCTCCCTTGCTGTCAGTGTATCGTTTACGTTCTGCTTAACTTTCTCAAGGAATTCTTCTTCTCTTTTACCAAGGAACTTTGAATCTTCTTTCTGATTAAGATCTAGATAATCAAACCTAAGGTTCCTTAAAGGAGTCAGATCATCTTTCAAGGAACAGATGGAAATATCAGCATCTTTCTCTGATTTGCTGATATCTTTTTTTGTTGCAACAAGAATGACTTTCTTGCCCTTTAATACATCCTGAAGGTCTTTGTTCTTCTTCCTGTCATCGAATCCATTATCCGAAGCAAAAAGAACAAGATCGGCTTCTTTGATTGTCTTGAAGGAACGCTCGATTCCAAGATTCTCGATTGGATCATCTGACTTTCGTATTCCAGCGGTATCCTTGAAGGAAAACTTGATTCCGTTGATTTCTTTTTCTCCTTCCACGACATCTCTTGTTGTTCCAGGTATCGGCGAAACAATAGCTTTGTCTTCTCCGACAATGGCATTTAAAAGAGTTGATTTTCCAACATTTGGTTCACCGGCAATTGCGATAGTGAAACCAGAATATTTTTGATTGGCCTTCTTTGTTTTCTCTATCAGAAGACTGAGTTCTTTTTCATCTTCCTCTAGTCTTTTTTTCACATTTTTCAGAGAGGATTCATAGTCTTCTTCACTTTCATCGTATTGGTTTTCGATGTAGTATTCCAAATCTGCGATGGATTCCAAAAAACGATTTTTCAAGTCTTCGACGATTTTGGTATTTTCACCACTTAGAGTACGCCTAGAGATGTCCTTTGCTTCCTTGCTGTTTGCATTAATGAGATCATTAATGCCTTCTGCTTTCAGTAAATCCCTTTTTCCATTGAAATAGGACTGGGCAGAGAACTCTCCCTGTTTTGCTCTTCTTGCTCCATAAAGGCAGAAAGCATCCCTGAGTTCTTCTGCAATAATCCTAGAACCATGGATGGAAATATCAGCAGAGTCAAATCCAGTGTAGGATTTCGGCCCTTTGTAGAAGACAAGTACGGCTTCATCAATTTTTGTCTCAGGATTTTTCTTGTCTTTATAGAGCTTTACGAAATAAGCTTGGTTTGGAATTACCTCATCCCTGTTCTTCTTGATGAGATGGGACAAGACTTCCTTTGTCTTTGGACCGGAGATTCGGATTAAAGCCAGTGCTGACTTATAGGGTGGCGTTGCCAGAGCAACAATTGTGTCAAAAATAAGCATATAAAAATTATATCAGATTTAGTATCACGCTAACTTAATCGAACGAACGGATTGATGTAAAAGAGGATTTATAAACCAAAATAAGCAGGAAAACGCTGCACTTTCCCAGCTGTGAATCCTTCTCGGCTGGGCGCTGATTATCTTTTTGATTCTCTCTGCGTTCTATCTTTCCAATGCACGTATCTTTATATCGGTCTCGTTGCTGCTTTTCCATTTTATTTACAGTTCAGATTTTTTCTTGGAAAAAGCTTCCGTTCCGTTCCCATATTAGGTGAGACCGGAAATGGAGGATTAATCCATATGAGGTCTTATCCTGATAACCGCCGGGCCATAAAGGCGAAGCCAGGGTGAAATTGAAAAAAGCTGCATCAGTCTTAAGGTATGTCTTAGACATACTGGCAGACCTAGCAGCAATTATATCATTCATTCTTAGTGTAGTCGGTTAGCCTCTGGATTTCAAGGGTCCGATTGACCTTGAACACCTAGGACTAGCCCTTGGCCTGGCGGCCTCAGTCTTACATTTGCTTTAGAATATCGAGATAATCCTTCTTTGTCTTGTACTAGCTGGTTTCGTTTTCTCTTTCATTCTCATTTCGTTTTAGGATTAAGGATTGAATTATGATTCTGAACTATATGTATCTTTACAATAGGGTATTATAGCTCTATAATCAAATCACATATCACCAAGAAAGCAACAAGGACATGGAATGGAGGAAAATCGAAATGTCTGCGTCTGTTCTTCTTATTACGATTGTCAGTTCTTTTATTTCGTATCCAATAGGTACAGTCAATCAGGTAAAGCACATTGGATGGTTTAGCACCTACGAATATGTTGACTTCTCTGGTCGTGTTTATATTAATGCAGAAGATGTGAATACAGTCAGCAAAGTCCGTGTGGTCGATTGCCAGGTTTCCGTAACGGGCGGACATGCGAACTACCAATATTATTACAATGCCAGCCCTAACCAGGGTAAAGTTGTTGCTGTTCGGGAAATAAGGAACGATGTTGGATCCTTTACATTTATTATGGATAATCTTGATTCTGACTATAAAACCTCTCAAAAAGAATTCTGGGATGGTCCTCTAGGCTATGTTCGTTCCTTTAACAAGAATTATAGTGATGGTTCTAATAGCATTTATAAAAAATTCTGGTCTGCAGGTGCTGGGAACATCGATGACTATTTTGTAAGACAGGAGAACCGGAACCTTAGTACTCATCTCAGATATGAAGAATATTTCTCTGCTTTCCTTCCAGATAGCAATTTCGATATGGATTATCATCCTTCGCTAGTTACGAAATTACCGAAATATAATCTGATTGATCCTGTTGATCACAGCAAGTCGATTGACAGGATACACAGGGCAGCCACAATGGACGGAACACAAAGAAATACTGGCGGTTTATATACAGATAGTGAAGTGCGTGCCTTGTTTGGCTGGGCTGGAGATCTGCAAACGTGCCCTAAATCTTTTTTTGATTTAGGAAAAACTGTTAATGAGGAGACAATTTTCAAATCTGCAGAGTTTAGTTGGGCTGATTTAGCTGCGGATCTTGATGGTTTTAATATTGCCAGAGATAAGAAAGATAAAGGCTTAATTGGTCAGCAGATGAGAAATTACTATGCTAACGTTGCCTACAATACTAGCTATCGGTATAGTCATTTCTTTGATAATGTTGTCAAAGACTTCTATCCGGATTCTATTAATTGGAGCACAGATAAGAAAACAAGTTCTTTCGAAAAGATAGTTTTTGATAGGATGGCACTAAATCTGCATGATGACGGCAGTGTTTCTGATATTGGAGGCTTACATCCGATTAAATATCATTTCTTAGACAACAGCAATAATGTAGATAGCCATACGGGAAGACCTTCGCTTAGTTTACGTAAGGAACTATCGAAGACATTTACGCGCTTTATACTACGCCAATCTGGATTAGAAGAGACTATTCTTTTAGGCCAATGAAGGAAACATTAGAAACTTATGAATAAAACAAAGAAAATAGTAAACTTTCTTCTATTGTCTTTCTTTCTAACTGGTTGCTTTCCAGAATCTGATTCATTAAAAGAAGAAGCAACCTTAGATGCTCTAATTGAATCGGTCGAAGATAATCCAGGAAAAACTTTGAAAATCGAGGATTATACAAAAGAAAATCAGGGATATACTCTATGCAATCGGTATGATACTAGCAATCTGATTTTACCTGTATTGAAGACGATTCATTTCAAAAAGCGAAATAAGAATGATCCAGGTCCAGCTGCTCACTCTAGGAATCTATGTGCATTTACGGACCATCATTACCATTCTTTTTATCTATCCGATGATTTAATAAATGTTCTGTTTTTCTCAGACAATGGGCTTGGCTATGGAAATAAGAGATATTCGAACTACAGGAAAGTCTCCTATGAAGACGGAGTCAAAATCCGGGATACGATAAAGAAAGCGTACAGAGAAGGAAAACCGGTCGAGGATAGCTCTTACTGTGAACTTCAGGATGAATACTGGAAAAGCATGGGCAAGGATGATTGGTTATAGAAAAAAGAATGAGGAATATCTAAATCGCATATGAAAAAACTTCAAATTATTGATTGCATGGTTCTTTTTGCTTCGCTTGCAGGCTGCTTCCCAGAGTCTAGTTGCGTTAAGGAGGCAGCTACTTTGGATGGACTTATCAATGCTGCAGGTGCTTATCCGGAGACTGCACTGATGATTTCGGATTCAACAAAAGAAAACGAATATTCTGGATGTACCCGGTATGATTCTGAGAACTTGATTCTTCCTATGCTGAAGACGATACATTTTAGAAAGCTGGATAAGAATGATTCCAGTGATGCGTCTCCTTCCTGGAATTTAGATGTCTTTCTGGATGACAGATTAAGTTCCTTCCTTATTGCTGATGATCTGGTAAACGTCAGGTTCTGGGCATCAAACGATGGTATCATGTCATATGATACATATTCAAACCGCAGGAAAGTTTCCTATGAGGACGGAGTCAAGATTCGGGATACGATAAAGAAAGCGTACAGACTAGGCAAGATGGTTGAGTCTGATTACTATGCATGTCATCTTCAGGAACAGGCGTGGGGCAGTCAAGAACAATCAAAGAAGTCTGATGAATGAGTGAAATACAAGCTAGGCTTTCTATGCCTTTTTGTAAATCAGAACAGCGAAGATGGTTTCCGCTAGGATAGAAAACACAATCTCTCCAAGAAAGAGCAGGAGGAATATGGCATTGAAATAGAAGCCGAATCCGGCAATGTGTTCGAAGATGATCCTGAAAATTCCATAGATGGATAGGCAGACGATTTCGGATAGGAAGAGAGACAAAGTAATGGAAGTGTTCTGGACAAAAACAAATTTGGATTCTGATGTGTACCCCAATTCTTGGACCGGATAGATGATGGCTTCCTGTGAATGCCGGCATTCACAGGAAGGACAGGATTCCAGGAGGAAGCAAATATGCAAAGCTGTCGAAGGAAGAGAAGCTGAAGCTCGTCAGAAGGTACATAGGCGGACATTACGTCCCGACACCGGAAGGGTATCGCTCGAGAACCGCGTTCAAGGCGTCCCTGCTCGCATGGGCGAAGAGATACCGCATGTACGGGGAGAAAGGGCTGGAACGGAAGGCGAAGACGGCAGTAGGAGCCTTGGACAAGGCCGAGGCTGTCCGGCGCTGCCTCTCCGGCGAGAGAAACAGGGACCTGGCCGCTGAGTACGGCGTCTCTCCGGGAACGGTCTCGAACTGGTGCCGTGCCTATTCACAATCCTGGACGGACATGGTAAAGTCCATAGGTGAAAGGAGACTTTCGCCTATGCCAGAGAAGTTCGAGGTGGGGAGCGAGGAGTTCGAGCGGCTCTCCGACAAGGAGAAGCTGAAGGTCCTGAGGGAAGAGTACGAATACCTGAGAACGGAGAACGCCGTCCTAAAAAAACTGCGTGCCCTGGGAGAACGGAAGGAAGCCACAAGGAAAAAGCGGAGATAGCCTACCGTCTTGCCTCCCAGGGCTACAGCCTCAAGCGCCTGCTCAAGGCCCTCGGGCTCGGCAAGTCCACCTACGAGTTCCATGCCAGGAGATTCCGGGAGGGAAGCCGGAAGGACCCGCTGGAGGCGAAGATAGAGGCTGTTTTCTCCGGCAACAAGGGAAGATACGGCGTCCGCCGTGTCACCGCGGCCCTACGGAGAGACGGGGAGAGGGTCAACCACAAGAAGGTCCAGAGAATCATGCACAGGCTGGCCCTGAAGGGGAAGACGTGCAAGAAGAGAAGACCGTACAGCTCCTACAGGGGAGAGGCAGGCAAGATAGCGGCGAACCTGCTTGCGAGAGGCTTCACGGCCGAGGGGCCGGACAGGAAGTTCGTCACGGACGTCACGGAGTTCAAGCTTCCGGACGGGAAGCTCTACCTGTCTCCGGTGATGGACCTCTACAGCCGGAGGATCGTCGGCTACAGCATATCGCCGCGTCCCGACTTCGCGCAGATCCGCGAGAGGATGGAGAACGCGTTCGGAGGACGGGAAGGGAAGGTGAGAGGAGCCCTGTTCCACAGCGACCAGGGCTGGCAGTACCAGAGGAAGGAGTTCGGGGACATCCTGGAGGGATACGGGATGGTCCAGTCGATGTCGCGGAAGGGCAACTGCCACGACAACTCGGTAATGGAGAACTTCTTCGGACGGCTGAAGGTCGAGATGTTCTATGGCGAGGAGGCATGCTACCGCGACTAAGGAAGCCTGAAGAAGGCCCTCGAGGACTACATCGCATGGTACAACTCAAGCCGGCTGAAAGAGTACCTCCATTGGAAGTCGCCTCAGGAGGCTCTTTCCAATTCCGGTACTCTTTGATAACATATCCCTAATCGGTCCAAGTTTCGGGGTACAGAACAAAGTTAAATTTCTATATAGGAATAGTAGTACCTATTTCCTTCGTTATCAAAAATAGAAAAGGTTGTTAAATCCTCATCGAATTTTTTTAGTTCTGATAACGAAGTAATCCCAGTTCCTATCCTTTTCAAGTAGGCTTCTTTTCTTACCCAGCAGGAAGTAAAGAAAGAAGGCTTATCTTTTGATTTAAGATACAGTGAGTGTTCACGAGAAGACAACACTCGTTCTGACATAGAGTCAAAATCCTTGTTCTGTACTTCTTGGATATCAATTCCGCATTCCTTTGAGGAAATAAGGAGAGCAATCCTGTTTCTGCTGTGACTTATGGAGAAAAATAAACTATTTTTCCTATAAGGCTTACCATCCTTGGAAAAGAAAATCGGATTCAAAGGAATCTTATTTTCCTTCCTGAATTTATAGAATAAGGAATAAGCAATCCTTGAATTTAGTTGATCGTCTTTCAGAGAATGAGAAAAACAATGGGATAAAACAGAGGAGGGAAGATTATCTCTCCTGGTTTCTACACTTAAGGATGATTTTGAACGATCATAAAGGATGATTTTTCTCATTTTGTATTAAGATAGCAGAAACAGAGACAAAGAAAAAGGAGGAATCATCTTCCTCCTTTGATATCAGATTTTACCTCTTGTCGGCAACGTCCTTCAGCAAGTCAGCATCACTCGGGGAGTCAACCCACTGGATAGTGACATGACGCTTATGGCCAGTACCTAAGGACTGAGTCTTGATGTGTGGCCATCCGGTCAGAACCTGGTGAACGATACGACGCTCATCGCTGGTCCTAGGATCTAAGATAGCAGTGATATGAGTCTGCTCAACTTCACGTGCATAGTGACGAGCCATGGAAGCGAACTTAGAATATTTAGCTTCCTTATAACCATCACAGTTGAGAAGGATGCGGTAATGTCCGCCGAAGCGGGAGAAGCAGGCAGAACGGGTCAGTTCATTGATGGAACGGAGCGTATCTCCGTTACGGCCGATCACGTTCTTGTTCTGATTGGTAAGGATATTCCTGCTGATGACACCATCTTCATATTTGGCTTCGGTCGAACCTTCTAAGCCAAGAGCATGGAGACAGCGTTTGATATAGTCGTCTGCAAAGACGATTACGTCATTGATGGAATAGATGCCGATTGTGACAACCGAACCGAAGAGGTTCTTTTTCACGGAGATGACCTGGTAGTTCAAGGTCTTCGGGTCAGAGACACCGAGTTCCTCGCAAGCCTTTTTTAAGGCTTCTTCTTCTGTTTTTCCTTCGTATTTGTTCATCGTTTACTTCCTCCAAAGCGGCTTTTCAGATGATTTCTTCTCTTTTTTCTTGCTTCCCTGGTGATGGGCAGAACGACGGATGGCAGCTAATGTGGAACCGTCTCCGGTGTTCTTCCTGTCATTGTGGCGGCTACGGGCAGCAACAGCTTCCCTGATAAGAGTCTGTGCGATTGAGATGACGGCTCCGAGCCTCCAGTAGATACCGAGACCGACCGGGACCGACCAGCTCATGAAGACCATGATGACCATCCTACCGATAGACCTGTATTTTGCAGTCTTATTCGGATCAACGATGGTTCCATCCTCATTTTTCTTAACAGGTCCTTGGGAACCAAAGTTCTTTGTCTTCCAGCTTGTAAACCATAATCCAGTCCTAGAGGAGAGGAAGTTTGCAATTGTCATGAAGACGAAGAGAACGATTCCGAACCAAGCACCTTCTGTTGCACCGAACTTCGTGAAGCAGTTGGAATAGGGAACAGTCAGGGACAATCCGAAGATTGAACCAGAAGCTAAGGCAGCAGATCCTTGTAAAGCAGACCAGACGCAGATGAAGACAGGGAACTGAAGAATCCTGACAATCATCGGCAGCCTTGGATGGACTTTTGCTTTTTTCCTTAACTGTGCCTGAGCCCTAGCGAGTTGCTGACGCTGCTCTTTATCGGTAGATGCTTCTGGATAGAGCTGCTGCAGCTGGTTCAGCTGAGGCTGAAGCTTCTGCTGTGCATTCTGCTGTTTCGATTGCCTTAAGGAAGAAGCGATAGCTAATAGACGAGTGATTAAGGTAATGACAACGATAGCTAAGACCTGTGCCCAGCCACCCCTGCCTAATCCTTCTGAAATCACATGGACGATGTAGGCGAAAGGATAAACGAATAATCCTTCCAAGAATCCATATTCTTTGAAAGCCTGACCCCAAGTCTTGCCTTCAATGTAGATTTTTGCATGTCCTTGGACAAAGTTTTCACCGATTGGAGTGATACAGGCAGTGTTGGTGGCAATTACCTTCTGCCTAGTGTCTTTCCTAGAAGCAAGGACAGCAGAAGAAGGAGAATTCAGGATACCGATGGAAGAATCGGCCCTGGCATCGTTGGTCCAATTGTCCCTGTTTTTCCATAAATCAGAGACTTTGACTGGTGTAACGTTATCGACATCGTAGTCGATACCGGCAAAGATTCCGACATGATAAGCAACAGCTTTTGCCTGTTTTGCGTCTTCGATTTTACCTAACGTTCCATCGGTCCAGTAATGGTAGTTGTCATTTGCAAAGGCTTTTGCCTTACTGTCCCTGTAATTCAGGTAGACGATCTTGAGCGAACCAATGTTGTTGCTTTCGCTGATGGACGAATAAAGGGTGGCACGATGCTCGTTCTGGGTCTTGATGACCTTCTCACGGTCATATTCACCGGTCTTGTCATCCGTGTAGTCAAAGTCATCGATGAAGGAATCATCAATGACTTGATTATCCGAGTAGATATTTCCGTAGTAAGCAAAGAGCTGGTTGGCTTTGTCTTGGTTTGTACAAAAACTCTTTGTACAAGAAGTCAAACCAAAAACAGCGACGATGCCGGCTAAAGCAATCCTGACTCGTCTAATCCATTTGTTGGGTGATTTACTCATTTTTGCTCCTCTGTGGTTCTCGAGGACAGATTTCCCAGACATGACCGGAGGATTTTTGCATTCTCTTCGAATGAATTCCTGAGGTAACCTGGGCGTGCGATGATGACGATATCGAATGGCTTTTCCAGGATGTCGGACAGATTAATCTGAGCTCGAAGCTGTCTTCGGACACGGACACGAGTAACCGCATTCCCCATCTTGACGGAGACTGACAGTCCTATTCGGGCGTATCCGACTGAGTTGGCAGCGTAGTAGACCGACATTGACTTGTTTTTTCCGGCGCAATGTCTCTGATCGAGAACTGCTTTGAAGTCACTCGCTTTCGTTAAACGGTTGGCTTTTTTCATCTCTCGCCGAAAAATGGCCTAAGGTTTAGGCCTGAGTTAAACGAACGCGGCCTTTCTGGCGACGACGGGCTAAGACTTTACGTCCTCCCTTGGTTGCCCTGCGAGCACGGAATCCGCAGGTGTGAGCGCGTTTGATTTTGCTTGGCTGATAAGTACGTTTCATAATGGTATTTTCTTCCTCCCATGAAATAGATGTGTGCAAAGACACATGCAACATATTATAAGCATCCAAGGTCCTAAAAACAATAATTTACATTAGTATTTATATTTATAAATTATCCTTATATTGCCGGAAAAACGGGGCGATTCTTTCCCTCCTTTTTCTGCTCGTTTCTTTTTACAAACTAAGATGTATTTTTTAATAGAACCTTTTTCGTCTGGACGATGGATGAATACAAGATACAAGCTTAAATAAAAGACTAGAATTGGTAGATACTTATCAATCTTATTTCCTGATAATCAGTTTTGCTCGATTTCCTTTGACTAAGTATTCCTTTGATTCTATGTCTTTGAAGGTTTCCTCGATTGCTTTCTGGATTTTTTCTTTAGAGAAGGATAAACAATAGTGTTGCTAAAGGGCGAAAACATCCCGTCTTCTGA
>ERZ1034669.239-NODE-239-length-22958-cov-14.725800_pt1 | contig 22958 bp, 24 predicted proteins | sample MGYA00520705_ERZ1034669 | MGnify/ENA primary metagenome ERZ1034669 (study PRJEB33766, sample SAMN09781766) | gut metagenome | biome: gut microbiome | host: Homo sapiens | place: Madagascar | study: EMG produced TPA metagenomics assembly of the PRJNA485056 data... | reverse complement strand
CGCAGCCTTCCCCTCTAGGGGAAGGTGCCCCGCAGGGGCGGATAGGGTGACTATGACATGAAAGACAGCTGGGATAAGGTTTTCCGGTCACTCCTATGAGAGCTGCAAGTCCCCCGCGGCAGCCGGACACTCGTCCGCCAGTCACTCTTAGTCCCTGTTCCCCAGCAGTCTTTCTTCTATTTCTCCCTTGGCCTTCCTGACGAAGGAAAGCATATCTGGATCCAGCGGATAGCGGATGACGCAGCCGGGCGAGAGAATGACATGGCGGCCGCCCGTCTCTCTAAGCGTCTCATAGATCTGGTGTTCGATCTCATTTTTATGTCCGTCGGTGATATCCATGCGTTCAAGGCCGGCCATGATGCACTTACCGGTCATGACCTGCGCCTCGTGGATGCCCGGCAGAGATTCAAAGGCATGCCAGTTGAAGATCTGAACAGGGTATTTCCGAAGCAGGGGGAACATGATGTGCTTTCCATGAGCATGCAGCACATTGCACCAGCCCTGCGAAGCGGAAAGGACCGCGATATCATAGGGCATGCCGTACTCTTTGTAGAGATCCTCCTTCACCAGATCATAGGAGGAGAGCTGCGTCGCAAAGAAAATGCCATCGGCGCCCAGCTCGATGACGCGCTGGACGAGGGCGCAGGTGGTCTCTGTGATGGCAGTCAGGGCTGCCTTCACTTGCTCTCCATGACCGGAAGCGATGTGCTCCATCATATGCGGACACAGTTTGTTTGCCGTAGTCAGCGGACTGAAGACGGTGAAAATGACAGGCACTTCACCATTGGTCTTCTTCAGCAGTCGCTTCAGGTAGTCCTGCTCACGAGCCAGCGCCCCCTCATGGAGTGAGACCGGCTTGACTTTCAGCCAGTCTTCCGGCGTATGGACCGGAGTGGAAATGATTTTCGCCACGCCGCCTCTTTCAATGTCTGAATAATCGACTGTCACGCCGAAGTCTTCGACGCTGTACATACCGTTATTCATCGTCTTCAAGATATCGACGTCATAGGTCTTATAGAAATCATAGGTATGTTCCGCATTCGCTGCGGGATCGAGATCGATCATCGGCAGATAAGACCACAGCGAGTATGGTACACGGTCTACTGCATCTCCACGAATGGCTGCAGCGATGCGTTCTGCCTTCGTCATAGGGGCAGTTTTTTTCCTCTTCATAAAAAAGCTCCTTTCCAAAATGCTTATCATTTTCCCTATTATACTATAAATGAAGGGGCGGTTTAAGAACGCGGGCTTCCGAGTGAGCCAAGGCTTCATCTATCGATCCATTGCCTGTTATCTATGAATGAGTCACTTCCATTGACCATGTATTCCTTCCCGTTATCTTTCTTATGCCCGACAGTTCTTGATGATTTTAGCCCCAATGAATGCGCGGGACTTTTTTGAACCGCAAGACGGCCGATATCTCTTTTTGAATTCTTAAATTTCAGTGCATAAGAAGAAAGATTGATTGATAATTTCCATATGCAAGAGTATAATACTTATAAGTGATATTCGATTTTTTGTTTTTTCTATCAATCATTTGGGGGATCTCCATGAAATTGACATTGCTCGCCCTGAGCTATTTCCAAAAGACAGCCGAGCTGCAGCACCTGACGCGCGCAGCAGAAGCCCTTCACATTTCCCAGCCGTCCCTGTCCCATACCATCAAGGTCCTTGAGACAGAGCTCGGCGTGCCGCTCTTTTCCCGAAGCGGTCGAAACATCGTCCTCACAAGATATGGCGAGATCCTGCTCCGCCATACGAACCGCATCATGCAGGAGCTGCACGGCGCGCAGAAGGAGCTGGCTGATACCAAGGAAGCACAGAAGCTCACCGTCACCATTTCTCTTTTCGCGGCTTCTATGATCATCCCGGCTTTCCTCACCCGTTTCCGTCAGGAACATCCGGATATCCGTTTCGAGATCCTGCAGCAGCACAATAAGCCGGGTCAACAGAACCAGAATCATGTGGATCTCTTCCTGTCCTCCTCCATCAATCCGATCGAGAATGACCACTCTGTGACGCTCCTCAAGGAAGACATCATGCTGGCTATGCCGGATACGGATCCGCATGCCAGGAAATCGTCTGTCAATCTGGATGAATTTGAGAAAGCGGGATTCATTTCTCTGGAAGCAGGCTCTTCCCTTCGTACCATCACAGACTTCTACTGCCGCATGGCAGGCTTTGTCCCACATGTGGTACTCGAGAGCGACAGCCCGATGACGGTACGTGAATTCATCCGCGCCGGCCTCGGTGTATCCTTCGCGCCGCGCATCACATGGCACGGTGTCGGCGGCGACCATGTCGCGCTGGTGCCGATCTCCTCTCCGAGCTGCTCACGCTACATCAGCCTTTCGTGGAAAAAAGGCGAGAAGCTCTCTCCCCCGGCAGATATGCTGAAGCGCTATATCATCGAGAATTTCTCTGACTTCGCCAGAGAATATGCGGGACTTCCGCCGGAAAGATAAGAAAAAAACGAAGGCATCTTCCTTGAGGTGTCTTCGTTTTTTAGTGATCGCGCGGCTCACCGGATCCGATAAAACGCATATCCTGCTATATGAGAGAGCCGCCGCCATGCCCCGCCCCTTCTCACAAGCAAAAAGCCCATCAGACGATGGGCTTTTTGCTTGTGAAATTGTCTATACCAGGCGGGAACGCCGTGGTTACATCAATGGGGCAGTTCAGAGAAACGTGATTTCTAGTCCCTAGCTGCTAATCACTAGTCCCTAGTCACTCATCCAAGAAACGCCATTTCCTCTTTCCAAGACGCGGACATTTCTTTCATCTTAGCGATCATGTCCCCTGCGTGTGTCTGCTGACGTTCTACGGACTTCGGGCCTGTGCCGCCGTAGCTTTCACGGTTCTTCACACAGTTTTCGATAGAGAGGGCTTCTTTGATGTCTTCTTCAAAGAGCGGGCTCATGGATCTGAATTCCTCCATTGAGAGATCCAGAAGGACCTTGTGGTGCTCGATGCAGTAGTGGACAGCACTTCCGACGACGGCATGCGCTTGACGGAAAGGCAGGCCTTTCTTCGCAAGGTAGTCCGCCATGTCGGTCGCATTCGAGAAGTCACTTTCAAGGACTTGGCGGGTGTGATCGCCATTGACAGTCATGGTGGAGATCATGCCGGCATAGATGTCGAGGGCGAAGTACAGGGTATCCAAGGCATCAAAGACGCCTTCCTTATCTTCCTGCATGTCCTTGTCATAGGCCAGCGGCAGACCCTTCATGACGGTCAGAAGACCGATGAGGTGTCCATAGACACGGCCGGTTTTGCCGCGAATGAGCTCACACATGTCCGGATTCTTCTTCTGAGGCATGATGGAGCTGCCCGTGGAGTATCCGTCATCAAGCTCGATGAACTGGAATTCGCTGGTGGACCAGTAGATGAATTCTTCCGACAGACGCGAGAGATGCATCGCACAGATCGAAGCGAAGGAGAGAAACTGGAGAAGGTAGTCGCGATCCGAAACCGCATCGAGGCTGTTTCCATAAACGGAGGCGAAGTGAAGGTCATTCGCTTCTTCCTCGGGATGTGTCGGGTACGTGGTTCCTGCCAGCGCACAGGCACCGATCGGCGACATATCACACATATCGTAGCAGTCTTCGAGACGCTTGAAGTCACGCTCAAGCATCGCAAAGTACGCGAGCATGTGATGAGCGAAGAGGACCGGCTGCGCGCGCTGCATGTGGGTGTAGCCCGGCAGGATGACATCCTGATATTTCTTGGAAGCAGCGAGGAGGGCTTCTAAGACGGCGATAAGCTTTTCAGACAGGCGCGCGATATTTCTCTTCATGTACATATGGAGATCCAGCGCGCACTGGTCATTGCGGCTTCTCGCCGTGTGAAGGCGGGCGCCGGCATCACCGATCTCCTCGGTGAGACGTTTTTCGATATTCATATGAATATCTTCGAGTTCGACGGAGAAAGGGAATGTCCCTTCATCGATCTCTTTTTTGATAGAGAGAAGACCCTTGGTGATCTTTTCCTGATCCTCTTTGGAAATGATCCCATGAGCCGCCAGCATTTTGGCATGGGCGATAGAGCCGGCGATGTCCTCACGATACATGCGGCAGTCATAGGAAATGGATGCATTGAAATCCAGTGCATTCTTTTCCTCTGCCTTCGTGAAGCGTCCGCCCCACATCATATCACTCATTTTGCATTCTTCTCCTTCATGAGGGCACGGATGGTGAGCGGCAGGCCGAAGAGGTTGATGAAGCCTTCTGCATCTGCCTGATTGTATACATCATCTTCACCGAAGGTGACGAATTCTTCATTATACAGGGAGTACGGGCTTTCTGCGCCATTGGACATGATGTTGCCCTTGTAGAGGCGAAGGGTGACTTTGCCGGTAACGGTTTCGGAGGTCTTGTCAGCGAAGGCCTGCAGTGCTTCGCGCAGCGGTGCGAACCACATCCCGTCATATACGAGCTCCGAGTATTTTACAGCAGCGATTTCTTTGAAATGGAAGGTCGCGCGGTCAAGGCAGAGGCGTTCCAGTTCGGTGTGTGCGTAGAAAAGGATGGAGCCGCATGGGTTTTCATAGACGCCGCGGGACTTCATGCCAACGAGGCGGTTTTCTACGAGGTCATCAATGCCGATGCCGTTGCGTGCGCCGATGGCATTCAGGGTATTGACGAGCTCTACGCCGTCCATCTTCTTGCCATTGACAGCGGTCGGGATGCCTTTTTCAAAATCAATGGTGACGATCTCCGGCTTATCCGAAGCTTCTTCCGGATCACAGGTGACGAGGTACATATCCTTGTGCGGCGCATTTGCCGGATTTTCCAGATCATCGCCTTCATGGGACAGATGCCACATGTTCCAGTCCATGGAGTATGGATATTTCTGTGCAGCCTTTTCTTCATCAGTCTGCTTTTCATCATACTTGTCGATCGGCACACCATGTGCTTCAGCATAAGCCATTTCATCTTCACGGGACTTCATATCCCAGATACGCCATGGAGCGATGATCTTCATGTGCGGAGCCAGAGCTTTGATGGTGAGTTCGAAACGAACCTGGTCATTGCCTTTGCCGGTCGCACCGTGGCAGATGGCATCAGCGCCATATTTCTTTGCCATGTCGACGAGGCATTTGCCGATCAGTGGACGAGCGAAGGAGGTACCGAGCAGGTACTTGCCTTCATAACGGCCATCTGCCTGAAGGACTTTGTATGCATATTCTTCAATGAATTCTTTGCGAACATCAAGAGTCTCTGCATATTCAGCACCGGATGCGAGCGCCTTCTTGTGGATAGCATCGAAGTCTTCCGGCTGCCCCAGGTTCACGGTGCAGGCAATGACTTCGCAGCCATAGTTTTCTTTCAGCCACGGAATAATAACGGAGGTATCGAGACCGCCGGAATATGCAAGAACTACTTTCTTTACGCTTTTAATATCTGTCATGATAATGCCGCCTTTCTAATATAATATAGACAATTTCATCAGCCCTTTCACATGGGCTTGTTTGACGATGTGATAATTATACAGCGTTGTGCATAAAATTGCAATAGCTTTTCCAAATTTTTTTCAATAAAAAAACGTGAGAGACTCTATCTCTCACGTTTTGGATTCCTTATAGCTTTGACGATTGGCTGAATATCAGCCAAAAGACGGCGCTTGGCCACCGGTTACAAATCCACCAGCCATCCCCCGTCTCTATTTCTGATGCACACTGCTAAGAATCACTCCGATGATCTCGCTGCATTCATCCTCGATCTGCAGCATGAAGGAGTACAGTTCTTTGATGTCCTTTTTCTTTAGCCCGAGAGACAGCAGGATGAGGGAGGCAAGCTCTCTTCGAAGCACACGGACAGGACCGGTGCGGTCAAAGTCGAAGGCTTGCATATAGCCGAGCATGGCGCCTTTGGAAAGGAGCATACGTGCATAATATTCATCCGGCTTCAGATAGCCCATACAGTCTGCCTCTGCGAGGTAGTGATCTGCGAGATCCAAATGCGTATGAAGCAGGGCTTCGAAAATCTTTGGCTCCGTATAGGCTTCATAGTAGAGTTCACGGAAAACAGACTCTTTCTCGATCGCATACAGTTCGACCGCCAAGATCGCTGCATAGTGATATTCCAGCGGTTTATCAGAGAAGCGCTTCTCCACTTCATCCACAATCACCTGGCAAAGATCATTCGTAATGGCCGAGAAAACAGCGTCTTTATTGTCAAACAGATTGTAGATACTGCCCGAGGTGATCCCGGACTCCTGTACGATCTGGCGAATGGTTGTCTTTTTATACCCCTGTTCCAAAAAAAGTCTTTTAGCGGTGTTAAGAATATTCGCACGAACGCCCACCATACGTTCTGCTCTTGTTGCTGCCTGTGCCATGATTATGTCCCCTTTTCATGAACAATGAGGCCAAACTCCGAATGGCCCCGGAAACTCAAAAATCAACTCTTCCCCAAATAAGGATACACTATTTCAAATGTATCTGGTTAATTATAAAATATAATAAAACGAATTGTCAATTTAACAAATAAGAAAATCTGCCAGACGGGACTGATTTTCATCGGGAGGATCAGAAACCCCGCCTCCGGCATGCATGCACTGAGCCGCTTTTCTTTTGATCGATCAGAAAATCTTTTCCCGCACGGGGCATGGGACATGGAAGTACCTCAAGTCAAGATCGGCCATCCATCAGAAAAATGCAATAGAAAAAGAGCGGGAAATTAGGGGAGACCCGCTCTTTTCTGCCTGCGCTCTTGTGAGGGCGATGGCATGTCATCGGGGCTATGGGGAAAGCGGGAAACCATGATATAGGGGTATACCATGGCGGGATGACTCGCCGATCACGCGAAACGCAGGCAATGGTTTGCTTTAAGACACAGACAATTTGCTTATGCTCTTAAAACATGCTTTTATTATAAATCATGTTTCATGCTTGTCAAGTGGCTTTCCCTACTTTTAAAAGATTTCCCCGCTGCAGGCAGCTAAAGAAGAAGCTTCATCGCGCTTCATCGCCTCCCTAGAAGTGCCCGGACCAGTCGATGAGGTCACTTTCAGAGGCTCCGCCGGAGAAACGAGTCCCTGGAAACCATTCGCCACTCTTGGCCGTTTCTTCTAGCAGCACATCGCTGTCTCCAAGATCACTGGAATACGATGTGCAGAAAGGAATGACCTGCTTTCCGGAAAAGTCATGACTCCGCACAAAATGATACACAATATTCGGTGCTTCGCCCCACCAGATCGGATACCCCAGAAAAACCGTCTCATAGCTATCCCAACCAGGTACATCCCCATCGATCTCCGGCATAAGACTCCGATCCTGATGTTCGCGGCTGACGCGGCTGTTGTCATTTCTATAATTGAGATCCGAATCCGTATAGGGTTCTTTCGGCTTGATTTCCCATACATCCAGCCCTTTGGTGCGCGCAATGATTTCCGCAGCACGTTTTGTATTCCCTGTCGCAGAAAAAAATACTACGATGGCTTTGGCATCTTTCTTCACCATATGGGTTTCGCTCGATGCGCCTGCTGCTTTGCCCTCGCGATGAGGCACACCCGTGGTTCCCCCGCAGCCGGTTAACCCTCCCGCTGCCAGGAACGCACACGAAAGAGCGATCGCTTTCTTCCACATCATGATCCTTCCTTTCCCTCTTCATTTTTCTTTTGATAAATCTGGTAATCGATCTGATCGAGCTGCTGCTGCTTTTCGTGAATATCATCCAGCAGGCGGAAGCGTTCTTTTCTGAGCTCTTTGATTTTCATCTTTTCGAGCTCTTGATATGGCACATCCATTCTACCCTCGCACTTTCTTCTTCATCATAGAAATCCAAGCGTCCACATCCTTTTCCGGCGTAATCTGTTCGTCTCCCCCATTCGAGTCAAAGCGGACTTCTATCGTCCCGAGTACTTCATCCGCATGGGTTAAATTCTTAAGATGCTTGATGGCGCTCCCTGGCCAGCCACCATGTGTCGTGAAGAAAATCATTTTCTTTCCAGTGAAGTCATGCGTCGTCACGAAGGTACGCATGGCAGGCGCCATGGTGTACCACCAGGTCGGCGATCCCAAAGCAATCACATCATATCCCGCGATATCCTTCTTCATCGGCCGCAGCGGCGGACACTCCCCCCGCTGTACTTCTGCCTGCCCCACTTCGATGGTTTCTTCATAAGGGCCATATTTCCTGACCGTCTCGATGCGCTCGATATCCCCCTCCGTGGCTTTTGCCAGCGCTTCCGCGATCTTTTTCGTATTTCCATGACTATAGCTGTAGTAAACAATCAGTGTCTTCATAGTCACCTCTTCAGCGAGTCAGCGCGTCATAGGCTGCCGCGCTGACTTCCTCGCACCACTCATTAGAAAGATCGGTCCCCGGGATCTCAAAAGCCAGATGGCTGAACCAGCTCTCCCGCTTTGCCCCATGCCAGTGTTTCACATTTGCAGGGATTTCAACGATATCGCCTGCTTTTAGGCTCTGCGCCTCTTTTCCTTCTTCCTGATACCAGCCTTCGCCATCGACACAGATGAGCACCTGCCCGCCCCCGCTCTTGGCGTGGTGAATATGCCAGTGATTGCGGCATCCAGGTTCGAAAGTCACTTGGCATATGGTCAGCGGATCGCCTGCTTTAGAAATCACCTTCAAATAGGAATCCCCGGTGAAATACTTCGCGTAAGCCGTATTCGGCTCGCCCTGCCCAAAGAGGCCGCCGTGCTCTGCGTCCCCATTCTCATAGACTTCCATGGCAAGATGGAAGGCCGCCCATGCATTAGGCCAACCAGCGTAAAAAGCAATGTGCGTCAGAAGTTCTGCCATTTCCTCCTGCGTCACGCCATTCTTTTTGGCTTCCTTCAAATGGTAGGCAAGAGACGCATCTGTCATGCCCTTCCCGATCAATGCGCTGACCGTGATGATGGAGCGGAGCTTGAGTGAAAGTTTCCCTTCGCGGCTCCACACTTCGCCGAAAAGTACATCATCATTCAGCCCAGCGAATTTCGGTGCAAATGCCCCCAGGATCGTGCGTCCTGCTGTTTGTTTGACCATCGTATTGTCCTTTCTTTTGTTATTAGTTGTTGATTGTTGGCTGTGTGGTTCTGGAAATCATGATACAAATTGATTCTTCGACTCAGTCCCCACTGTTCTGGCTGCCATCATCCCTCATCCGACGTTTTCCTCCGCTCAGAATGACGGGATGCGCATTGTTTTGGAAAAGCGACTAGTCCCCAGTCACTAGTCACTAGTCACTAGCCACTCCTAATCCCTAGCTCCTAATCCCTATTTTCTAAAATCGGAAATTCCCGATTGATGACCTCCGCCATCATGCGCTTCATATTCCAGTCGCCGTGAATGCCGTCCAGCGCAAGCCAGGTGGGAAGCTCTTCCATCTCTTCAAAGGGTGCGGCGGTATCAATATGGACCTCACCGCGGATGAAAGCATTCACCTCATCGAAAGACGCTTTCCAGCCCTCATAGGTCGGCTCATCAAAAGCCTTCTGAATGTTTCCGGGATTGATCGGAGGGAGCGTCATCAGGATGGGCGTGATACCATGCTCGCGGCACTTTCTCTGGATCTCCTTCAGGTCAGAGATCACATCCGCTGCCGGGACACCGGCGCGAAGACTGTTCGTCCCGCCCAAGATGAGAAGGTACTCCGGCGAAAAAGGAAGCACGTCCTTCTCGAAGCGCATGACCATCGCCTCACTCGTATCCCCGCTTTGGGAAAGATTGATCGAAGGAAAGTCCAGATACGACTCATAGCTGTAGGCAAGGTCAGCCGGCCCGAAGGAGAGATGGCCGCCGCCGTGAGAAATGCTGTCGCCATAGACAGCCACCTTCCAATGCTTCACCGGATTTTTGATCTCCTGCGGCAGGCTCCACTCACCCACGGGCTTCCCCGTGCTGTCCATTCCCCTGACGCGCCAGTAGTAGGTTCCCGTCCGCGGCGCATCATCATAGAGATCGGTGAGTTCTGTCTGGGCCGCATAGATGCGGTGGACGGATGGCGAGAAGCCATGGAGATTTTCCGGATACTTTGACGTGACTTCGATCTCATAGCGCGCGGCATTCGGATTTCCTGTGTAAGCATAGACCGGATACAAAAGGACGCTGCCATATCCCTTGCCATAGGGATCGTGCGGGATGGGCGCATTGCGCTCCGTCTTGAAAAGTGCGCTCTCCACATCTGCCGGCTGCGAATAGGGGCCGATGGGATGCCCATCCAGATCGTACGCCCGCACGCGATAGAAAAGAGGCTTCTCTGCCTGTAACTGTCTCATGTCCAGCATGAGGCTATTCGTGTATACTTGGGTATTTCTGTAAATCGCAGTGGCTGCCGGAGCATCCGCTCGCAGGTCTTTGGGGATCTCTTTGAAAATCTCCACCTCGCTTCTGACGGCATTCAGATTCTGCGGCAAGGTAAGGCAGCCGTACGGCCCTTTCTCCTCTTTGATCACCTGCGCGGCGCGGACTTCCTCACAGTGAAAATGCAAGGATCCTGCGGCCATGATAAGTGGCAGCACCGCAAGCACAAGTCCTGCAGCAAGCCGCCTTTTCCATTGGATCGCCATCGTTCATGCTCCTCCCTTCGTTTCTTCTGCCATTAGTATAGGCAGAATGTTGTTGCATAGCAAATACTTATGGATTATGAATTTGGATAGTGAAAAGGCATGAAAAAACGTTTAATGGGTTCAAGGTTCGGGGTTCAAATTGATGGGCTCAACAAGTTCTGAGGGTTCAACCGGGTGGTGCGATGCATAAAAATAATAAACGCCGCAAATAATTTGAAAATATCGTAAGAGGGGTTTCCCCTTAGAGAAGTAATGCTATTAAGGAAACACTGATTAAATCATTATCGGATTTCATTCTTGGATTTTTATACAAAGCTAGGAGACATTCGACGCGAATAGCGAGCTATTCGCGTCGGATTATTCCTCGCTTTGCATGAAAATGCAAGAGTCAAATCGAACAACGATTTAATCAGTGTTTCCCTAACGATTTCCTTAACTTAATAGCATTACTTAGAGAAGGGGATGCCCGAAAGGCAGAAGATAGAGTGCCCCAAAGGGGCACAACTCTACGTAGCGGTCAGCATACTATCTGCATCAATCGGTATTCCTGCTATCCCAAGCTCCTCGATGAACGTTCTGCAGAATTCTGCCTCTTCAAGGCAGTCTATCCCTGGCCTTCGGCCTGCCCCTTCTCCAAGGGGCGACGCATTTTACGTTAATCTCAAAACTTGCGGCGCTTCTATCATATTTTGCGCCGCACCACCAACCTGAACCCTGAACCTTGAACCCGACAACCAAAAAAGCACCTGCTTTCGCAGATGCTTGACCTCACTTCAACTTCTCTTTCAAAAACTCTATGAACGCTTTCGTGACGCGGCTGAAGGGCTGATTTCTGCGCCACGCAAGAAATGTGTGGATATACTGCGGCTTTCCTCCGATCGGCCTGAAGCAGATCCGATGTTCATCAAGAAAGGGGAGTACCCCCTCCCCGGCGATAAAATAGCCCATACCCTCATCGACCATGATGACTCGATTCGTGGGGAGGTCAGACTCGATCGTGCCAGAATGGCTATCCTGATCCGTATGCTCCGCAAAGAGCATCGCATCAAGATCTGGACGAAGCCCCTGCAGCAGGGTGCGGCCTTCAAGGTCTTGCATCGATACTTCCGGCTTCTGCGCCAAAGGATCATCCGCACGCATGTACACCCCCATCCGGCTCGGTTTTCCGATCGGAAGCGACTCATACTTTTCCCTATCGAAAGGCTGCACAAGGAGTCCCACATCGACGCAGCCATGATCCATACATTCGCAAATGTAGGGAGTAATGTCTGTGTAATAACGGAAATGTACAGAGGGATGGAGTGTCTGAAATTCCTTAATGAGACGCACGAAATCACGCGCCTGCGCGAGATCCCCGCCGGCTACGCTGATAGTGCCTTCCAGATTTTCCGCCGCCTGAGAGACTTCCATCTCCGTCTTGTCGACCAGAGAGACGATCTCTTCGGCGCGTCGGCGAAGAAGAATGCCTTCCGGCGTCAATGCGATCTTGCGTCCGCTCCGATCCAGGAGCGGGACGCCCATATCCGCTTCGAGGTCCGCCATCTGGCGCGACAGCGTCGGCTGCGTGATGTGGAGGCGGCTGGCCGCCTTCGTGATGCTCTCCTCACGCGCGACCATGAGAAAATATTTCAACACACGGATTTCCATGGAAATCGCTCCTTTCATGAAATCATTTTTCTCATTATATCATGGGAAGGAAAGGGGTGCAGGGTTCAGGGTTCAGGGTGGTGCGGCACTTCTAAATTATAATGCGCCGCACCACCACTCCTCACTCCTAACTCCTAACTCCTAACTGGCGAGTAGAGCTTTCACACGCAATCAAAGGACGGCACGCCCCACGGGCTAACCCTGAACCTTGAACTCGACAACCACAAAAGACGTGCTTTCGCACGTCTTTTGTCAAAAACTATATGTTCCCTTATAGATCAGGTCTTTGATGAAATTCGGAAGGGCAAAGCAGCTTTTCTGGATATTTTTATTGTAGTACTTCATCGGCTGCGGGCAGTCTTCACGGACCTTGGCTGTCAGCGGGTCATATTTCTTCGATCCGATCATGAAGGAGTGCATGCACTCCGGATAGATCGGCACATGTGAAAAATACATGCGTACGATGGGGAATACGTCACGCATTGCCTCAAAAACATCGTGGACGGTCTTCTGCTGGACGATCGGGGACTCGGTCTGCTGGACGATGAGCCCATCTTCTCTAAGAGCCGCCTTGGCACTTTTGTAGAATTCTCTCGTGAAAAGGCCTTCGCCCGGCCCGATGGGGTCAGAGCAGTCGATGATGATGACGTCATAAAAGTCCTTCACCGCGGCCGCAAAAGCGATGCCATCTCCCACATGGACATGAAGCTTCTTCGGCGGATCCAGGAGAACTTTGGAAATCGTCGGGAAATATTCCTTCGAAAGCTCGATGACGCGGCCATCGATGTCGCAGAGATCCACCTGTTTTACACACTCGTGGCGGCAGACTTCGCGTGCGACGCCGCCGTCTCCGCCGCCAATGATGAGTACACGCTCCGGATGAGGATGCATCATGAGCGGGACATGCGCGATCATTTCATGGTACGTCCACTCATCCTTGACGGAAGTCTGGAAAACACCGTCTAAGATGAGAAGACGTCCATACTGCTCCGTCTCGACGATCTCAATGTGCTGAAAGGGGGTCTGCTCTTCATGCAGTCTTTTTGTGATCGCCAGAGTGAGCCCCAGATGGTCATTGGCCCACTCGGTCACGGTCTGCTTTGTTTCCATAGGCTTAGTTCTCTTCTTTCGGAGCTACTGTCTTAGCCGCCTCATCGAAAAGATTTCCGCCGACAGGAAAAGGAGCGGCTTCCTGTACTTCTGCCGCCGGTGCTGCTTCTTCTTCCGGGGAAGAAGGCTCCGCCTCAGCGGCCGGTTCAGAAACTGCCGGCTGCTGAGCCTGCACCGCCTGCGGCGCACGAGCAGCTTTGGCTGCTTCGATCAGCGCCAGCGCAGATTTGAAATTTGACAAGAGCTTTTCGATATACAGATTCATATCGCCTTCTGCCTTCAGCAGATCCGCATTCATCTTGCGGCGAGCCGCTTCGGCATCGGAAACGATCTTCTGCGCTTCGCTCTGGGCTTCCTGAATAGAAAGCTCGGCTTCCTTGTGTGCATTCTTCTTCACATTATCCGCGGTTTCCTGCGCCATGACCAGCGTGTGGGACATGGTCGACTCCATCTTTTCGTAGTTGCGCAGCTTCGTGCGGATGATGTCCATTTCTTCTTCCATCGCACGGTGCTCGCGGTAAATCTTCTCATAGTCGCTCGCAAGCTCTTCCAGAAAGGCATTCACTTCATCCTTCGAATAGCCGCGGATCTGACCGGAAAATGTTTTATTATGAATATCCATCGGTGTGATCATGATCTATGCTCCTTTAATGATATTCTTACTTATGAGTTCAAGGGTTCAGGGTTCAAGGTTCAGGGTTAGCCCCTCGGGCGTGCCGTCCCATGATTACGTGTGAAAGAGGTTCAGAGGGTTCTATAGGTTCAAGAGGTTCAAAGGGGTTGGTGCGGCGCATAACAATCAGAAGCGCCGCGGAGGTTTGAAATTAGCGATTTTCCCGTATCGCAAACCTAATCCCTAGCCACTAATCCCTACTTTCAAACTTCTATGGTATTCACGAAAGATGAGAAATCTATGAACCTGTCGAACCTACAGAACCCATTGAACCTATTAACCTGAACCCCGAACCCTTACTTATATCTGTCGATCAAAAGCCCCGTCCGTCCTTTACGGCTCGTACCGGTCTCTTCCTTGATCTCGATGCGGCCGCGTCCCCGGATGCTGATGATATCGCCTGCTTTCACCGTCTGGGACGCGCTCTTGGCAGGCTGCCAGTTCACTTCCGTGCGCCCGTCATCGACGGCCTGCACCATCTTGGAGCGGGAGATACCAAAGCCCGCTGCCCCGACAGCATCTAGGCGAAGAGAGGCCACTGTCGCACGGACTTCCTTGGCCGTTTTCTTCGGCGGCACGATCTCCTCCATCGGGATCTCTTTGACCGTGACAGGGACCATGGCGACTTTATGGAAATTGTCTCTGATCCACCCGGCCATGGTACTGTCTGCTACGATCTGACAGCCGGCGCCCTGCATGAGGATGTCGCCAAGAACGGCACGGTCGATACCAAGACCCATCAGCGAGCCTAAGACGTCCCGATGCCCGATCAGGCGGTAACGGTCATCCCAGGTGACGGAGAGGAGTGTCATGCCAAAGTCGATGGGGCCGTCATAGTCGTCTCTGGAAAAGGCGATGCGCACGCGCTCTGCCTCATGATAGCCGCCTTCACTTTTCACCGTGACCGTCTTCATATGGGTTGCGATAGTCTGCCCGATCTGCGCGGCAAAAGGCGACATAAACGGGCCGACAGCAAATGGCCGTCCACGGTCGACAACATCGGCCAGATCCAGCAGACGGATCGCCATGTCTTTGGCATCGTCACTGGTGGCCGCAAAATAACGAATGATTTTTTCTCTATCTTTCATATGTTGATTCCTGGCTCATCATTTCTAATTATTTCCCCGCCATTTTATCCGATTTTGCGAGGCATGCTTCTACGCCATCCATCAGCGCAGCGCGGATACCCGCGCGCTCCATGGCATGGATCCCCGCAATGGTGGTACCGCCGGGACTAGTGACCTGATCCCGCAGCTCAGCCGGGTGTTTCCCTGTTTCCAGCACCATCTTGGCTGCGCCATACAGCGTCTGGGCAGCGGCTTCGACGGCAAGCTTTCTGGGAAGACCGATCAGGACGCCGGCATCTGCCAGGGCATCAATGATGACAAACGCATATCCCGGACCTGCGCCCGAGAGCGCACCAAGCTCATCGAGCTGGCGCTCCGTCACGACGGCTTCCTTGCCCAGCGCGCGGAAAATATCCTCTGCTTCAGCGATGAATCCTTCCGAAGCAAATGTCCCCGGAGCGATCGCTGCCATGCCTTCTCCGACAGAGGCCGGGGTATTCGGCATGACACGGATGACTTCTGTCCCCTTCGGAAGAGCCTTTTCCAGTGTCTCGATCGTGACAGCAGCTGCAATAGAAAGGACCCGGCGGGGCGCATGCCGGGACAATTCTTCCAGCACAGAAGGAACCACGTTCGGCTTCACGGCCACAATGACCAGATCCGCCTCACCGGCTTCGCCCCCTTCTTTGGAGACAGAGACTCCGTATCGTGCTGCTTTTTCTTCCGAAGCCGCAAGGGAATGCTCCTTGACGAAGACTTCTTCTTTTTTCCATAAACCTTTGGCAAGGCAGCCGGAGAGGATCGCTCCTCCCATCGCCCCACATCCGATGATCAGTATCTTTTTCATAGGTTCGGTCCTTTCCAGGCAGGGATGCCTTGGAAATCGGTCAGTCGATCCTTATCGAGCCGTACAGTCTCCGGCAGGCAGATAAGGACATCATCATTCAGAAGCTCGATGCTTCCGTGGGCCAGATAAACAGCTCCACTCATGAAATCGACAAACCGGCTGGCTGTCTCATCATCCACACTGTCATTCAAAACGACAATAACGGCGAGCCCTTTTTCAAGAGCATCCACCCCATGCCGTGCATCTGCATACGTGCCGGGTACCATGATCACCACCTCCAGCGGACGGAGACTTCGAGCCGGCAGCGCGCCTGCCTCCGGAAGTATCTCCCTCTCCTCTGCCTGTGTGTCATAGACATCCTCGTCCTGGCCATTGAACTGCTTTTTCAGCCAGCCCAGACCCCCTTCCCAGAAAGACATCAAGCCTCTGGAGCCGAGGGTCCCTGCGGCTGCTGGGCATTCCACTGCGGTGCACCGGCCGGTGCGGCTGCCTGCTGATCCGCATAGGCAGCGAAATTCTCACGGGAAACGCTCATATTATTCGGCGCGCAGAGATAAATGCTTTCAGAGATCTGGTCGATGCGGCCATCCAAAGCATACATGATGCCCTGAACGAAATCCACGATACGCTGGGCTTCATCCGCATCCGTTTTTTCCATATTCATGACGACCGGACGCATAGCCTTCAGATGATCCCCGATCTTTTCCGCATCACTGTAGCTCTTCGGACTGACGACGACCATGGTGTATGGCTTGGCGGCCTGACGCGGGACAGCACTTCTGCCGATACCGCGGACAGCTGCCGGACGCGGCGGGACGGGCTGAGCCGGATTGACGGGAGCAGTCTCCTCGCCAAGATCCTCCTCTTCCATATCTTCATCATCACGATCGACGAACTGATCTTTAAACTTATCCAATAAACTCATTTCTTTCTCCTCCTAATGGTATACGCGAGAGCCGAAGATCGCGGTGCCGATACGCACCATCGTAGCCCCCTCTTCGATAGCCTGTTCAAAATCATGGGTCATTCCCATAGACAGGATGGAAATCTGTCCCTCGGGAAACTGCTTTTTCATATCCTCCCACATCTCGTGGGCTTTGCGGAAGACGGGACGCGTCATCTCCACATCCTCATAATTCGGTGCCATGCACATCAGTCCGAGCACCCTCACATGAGAGAGCGACTTCGCTTCATCGATCGCCATTTTCATGTCATCTGGTGAAAGACCTGTCTTGCTTCCTTCTCCGGAAATATTAAACTCCAGGAGTACGTCCTGCACCTTATCGATCTCTGCCGCCCGCTTGTCGATCTCCCGCAGAATGGACAATGAGTCCGCTGACTGGATGAGATCTGCCATAGCGACTGCCTTTTTGACTTTATTTTTCTGCAAATGTCCCTGCAGATGCCAGGTCACCGGGAGCGAGAGCTCCTGGTATTTTTCTTCCATTTCTTGGACACGGTTCTCACCCACATGGGTGACACCGAGAGAAATGGCTTCTTCCATGTCTTTGATGGGATGGAACTTCGTCACAGCCACCAGCGTGACCTGCTGATGATACGGGGACTTCTCCCGCGCTGTTTCGATCCGCTCCATGACATGAGCTAATCGTTCTTTGATTTCTGACATAGCCCCGCCTTCTTTGTGTAGTTTCAGCATAGCTCTTCTGGTAGAAATAGTTATACTTATGATTTATTATAGCACAGAAATCCATGGGGAAAAAGAGAAAAGGCTTAACGAGGAAGGGAGCCGAGGATCGGAGAATGCACGGTGACTCCTGACTGACAGAAAGCGATCCCATCATTCCATGTAAGGAAGGCCATGACGAAATACAGCATGAAAAGGCGTATGGCGGTGATCGGATCAACGTTTCCTGACCTACCGCTTCGGGCATCGCCGCGATGAAGCCTCTGCCGAGCCTTTTGACCTTATCAGCCGCATCGAAAAAGCCCCGACAGCTCCTCTGAGCCATCGAGGCTTTTATCACTTGTTCCTCATACCATATTCGCTTTCTTTGCGATCTCCTCCGGAATCGTCAGCCCCAGGATCTCCGCATCCTGCTTATTGATGACGATGGTATAGTCCTTCTGGTGCTGAATCGGAGACGTCTCCGGCTTGACCTTGCCATCGAGGATATCCGCCGCCAGCTCTCCTGTCTGCTTGCCGAGGCGATAGTAATCGACCGAGAGCGCTGCGAGCGCACCGTCCTTCGCCATGATGTCCGCCCCGACGATGACGGGGATCTTATTCGCATCCGTGATCTTCATCAGTGTCGGAATGGAGGAAGCCAGCGTGTTATCCGTCGGGACATAGATGTAGTCTACCTTACCGATGAGTGACTCCGCCACCTGCTGGATATCATTGACATTGTTCACGGTACGTTCTTCGACGGCAAGACCATGTTTCTTGCAGTAGTCCTTCATCTGGTTCGCCTGCACTTCGCTGTTCACTTCGCTCGAGCAGTAGATGAGGCCGACATGCTTCGCCTGCGGGATGAGCTTGTGAGCAAGCTCCATCTGGGCATCCATGGCTGCGAAATCACTGACTCCGGTCACGTTACCGCCGGGTCTCTCATCATTCTGTACCAGCTTTGCACTGGTATAGTCAGTGATCGCAGTACCGACGATCGGGATGTCCTTGATCTCATTCGCTGCTGCCTGCGCCGCCGGTGTCGCGATGGCACAGATCAGCTTCGGCTTCTCTGCTTTGAACCTGGAAACGATGGTCTTCAGATTCGACTGATCGCCCTGTGCATTTTCCTGCTCGATTTGGGCCTTATCCGGGCCATAGCCGCGCTCCTTCAATGCATCGACGAAGCCTCTATTGGCCTCATCGAGTGAGCCATGCTGCACGATCTGTACGACACCGATCTTGATCTTGCCCGAGGCATCTCCGCTCTGTCCACCACAACCGCCGGAGATCAGAGCCGCCGCTGCGAGCGCGGCCGCTATACTGCATTTCATCCAGTTTTTCATCATGTTGCCTTCTTTTATTTATACAATAATATAAGGGGTTCAAGGTTCAGGGTTAGCCCCGAGGACGTGCTGTCCCTTGATTGTGAATGAAAGCTTTGCTCGAATGAGAAATTAGGAATGATGGTGCGGCGCATAAAAATCAGAAGCGCCGCGGAGTTTTGATAGCGCTTCGTGCGCATCGTCATTTCTAGGGAAACGCTGACTAAATCGCAGAGTCAGATTCCACAAGAAATTTTATGCATGGCTTCGTCATAACCTTCCTTAAATAGCTCGCTATTCGCGTCAGGTTATTCCTCGCCATGTATAAAATTTCAAGAGTAAAATCTGACAACGATTTAATCAGTGTTTCCCTAGCGTAGCCCTCGATCTTTATTGCAGAACGCACATCGTCTGATGTGAGGCAGCACCAGGACATCGTTTTCCCTCGGCGCATACACGCTGATTCCCGCAGTGCAGTAAAGATCCCTCGGCTACGCTCGGGATGACGATGCCGGCAAATCCCAGTCACCAGTCACTCCTAATCCCCAATCCCTAATCCCTAGCTACTCATCCCTAGTCCACCATCGTGGCATTCTTGTATTCATCCGGGATCTTAATACCAAGGATCTCCGCATTTTTCTTATTGATGATGACCTCATAGACCTCCGGATCCTCGACCGGAGTTTCTTCCGGCTTGATCTTTCCATCCAGGATCTGTGCCGCCATGTGGCCGGCCTGGACGCCCGATTTATAGAAATCTACAGAGAGAGAGGCGAGCGCTCCGTCTCTGGCCATGCTGTCAGCGCCGACGAGGACCGGGATCTTAGCCGGGTCTGTCACTTTAACAAGGGTCGGGATGGAAGAAGCGAGAACATTGTCCGTCGGGACATAGATGAAGTCGACCTGCCCTACCATGGATTCTGCGACCTGCTGGATATCATTCACAGAGGAAACCGTTTTTTCTACGACAGAAAGGCCAATGGAAGCGGCATGCTTCTTCGCCTGGTTCGCCTGGATCTCACTGTTTACTTCACTCGAGCAGTAAAGAAGCCCCATGGTCTTGGCATTCGGCAGGAAGACCTTGCCCATATCTACCTGCTTTTCGACCGGACCACGGTCATTGACGCCGGTGACATTCGTTTCCGGCTTCTGATTCGATTTGACGAGCTTCGCGGTCTCAAAGTCAGTGATGGCACAGCCGACGATCGGAATATCTTTGATCTCATTGGCTACCGCCTGCGTTGCCGGAGTAGAGATCCCGAAAATGATGTCCGGCTTATTGCTCTTGAAACGTGCCGTGATGCTCTTCAGATTCGACTGATCGCCCTGTGCATTCTGCTGATCGACTTCGACCTTGTCCGGTCCATAGCCTTTATCCTTCAGCCCATCGATCATCCCTTGATTGGCTGCATCCAGCGAACCATGCTGCATGATCTGCACGACTGCGACCTGTTTCTTGCCGGAAGTCTTACTGCTCCCTGCCGAATTGCCGCCACATCCTCCATAGACCAGTGTCATTCCTGCCAATGCTGCGATAAGCCCTGCTTTTACCCATTTGTTCATGATGATATTCCTTTCTACTTTTCTACCATGCTGCTTTCAGAAATATGATTCTGCGTGACAGAGATTTACGCGCTGCTTTCTATGGCCGCGCCGCTCTTCCTCTCACTTAAACAAAAAGTCCCTTGCTTCACTCAGCAAGGGACGACGGGGACTCATCGCGGTACCACCCAATTTATCTAAGGAATACAAAAAGGGTGGTACCAAGGGACGGATTCTCCGTGGTACCACCCTCATTCATCTTCATCAGATCAACTCTCGGCTCCTTAACGCAAGCCACCCCGGCAAGACCTACTTCGATTTCAGTCATGCAGTTCCGGAAAGAACTTCCCTATTTCCTATTTACCGGTTCCCAGCATTCCCGGCTCTCTGTGAAAAATCAGAAATACGTACTTTTTTCCATCAGCACTTTTGTAATATGTGCTTATTGTATCGGATGATGAGAAAAATGTCAAGCCGAAAAGCCATCATAAATCAGGAGAGACGCTTTGAAGCCATCCAAAGGAGGCGTTCTGCGAAGGGGATCCCGGCTGCGGATCTCCTTTCATCTCCATAGAAAACCCCCGACCGAAAAATTCGATCGGGGGATGCATATTAACGATTCGCAGTCGCCTTGACGGCATCCACGACTTTGGCTCCGCCGGAACGATTTCCGCGATCGACGAAACGATAGCCGATGAAAAGGAGAATGAACCAGACCGGAGTGACATAGAGAGCGACTCTCGTATCCTCACGGAAGGCAGAAGCTACGACTACGCAGGCAAGGAAGGCCATGGTGATATAGCCGGAGTAAGGAGCCCACGGCATCTTGTACGTGAGCTTCGCCTTTTCTTCTTCCGAGAGAGAGGCACGGAATTTCTGCTGGGTGCGTAGGATGACGAACCAAGTCCAGAGCGCCCCGAAGGAACCGACGCTGGTGACGTAAACGAAAAGCTCCGCCGGCATGACATAGTTCAGACCGACAGCGACAAGCAGGATCGCTGCGGAGAAAAGGATGCCGACCCACGGCAGACGATGACGGTTCAGCGTCTGGAAGCAGGCAGGTGCATTCCCCTGCAGGGACAGATTGTAGAGCATACGGCCGGAGCTGAAGATCCCGCTGTTGCAGGAAGAGAGTACCGCCGTGATGACGACGATATTGATAATATCCGCTGCACCGGCGATGCCAAGTTTTTCAAAGGTCACAACAAATGGGGATCCCATGTGTCCGATCTCATTCCATGGGTAGATGGACATGATGACGCCCAGAGAGAGCACATAGAAAATAAGGATACGCCAGAAGACTTCGTCGATGGCTTTCTTGATGGTGGACTTCGGATCATGCGCTTCACCCGCAGTGACGCCGATGATCTCGATGCCAAGATAGGAATACATGACCATGACAAGTGCCATCAGGGTGCCGGAAAAACCATTCGGGAAGAAGCCGCCGTTCTGCCAAAGGTTTGCGATGCCGGTCGCAATGCCGCCATTGCCGATGCCGAAGACGATCATGCCGATGCCGCTGATGATCATGAAAATGATGGTGCAGATCTTCACGAGGGCAAACCAGAATTCAAACTCGCCATAGGCAGAGACGGCGATGAAATTCACCACGGTCATGATGACAAGTGCGACGAGCGCTGACAGCCACTGCGGCAGATCCGGATACCAGAAATTCATGTATATCCCGACGGCAGTGAGCTCGGCCATACAGGTGACCATCCACATGTACCAGTACGTCCAGCCGGTGAGATAGCCCCACTTCGGTCCTAAGAAACGTGCCGCATGCGCACTGAAGGCCCCGGAGACCGGGTAGGCGACGGAGAGCTCACCGAGCGCACGCATGATGAAATAAATCGCAATGCCGCCGATGACATACGTCAAGAGTACCGATGGGCCGGCAAGTTCGATCGCAGTCGCCGAGCCAAGAAACAGACCGACACCGATCGCCCCGCCAAGGCCGATGAGCTGGATATGTCTGTTTTTCAGGCCGCGTTCCAGGTTTTCATGCATTTCCTGTTCTTTGTCTTCCATAATTCTTTCCTCCTAGCAAGTCCTGATGATCCCAAGTCCGGCAGCTGAGACTGCCCCGCCGGAGAGTGGATCCCCTCCCCCGACATAACCGCTTTCCTTTCTTCATCTGCTTTCAGAAATGTGCTTTCCATTCCTGCATGTGACAATGAGGCTAAGTAATAACGCAACTAATATTTTATACAAAATAAAGGTGCATGGCAAGATAAAATAGGGGGAAATCAATATAAATTCAGTCATGTGAGAGTACATTTCATGATTTCAAATATATGATACAGCGCATGTTATCTTATTTTTCACATGAATGCCATAATTTATGATTTATCCATGAACAAATGAACAGAGATCGGGGACTAGGGGTTAGAAGTGACTGGTGACTTGCATGCTACTTTCGTGCATCATCATTTACAAAAACAGGCTCTCGGGTGCTGCCGTGAATCGCCTGCTTGATACGCATGTCCTCGCGCACTTTCATACCGCCGGTGTCCTATCCGCCCCTTCGCTGCGCCTTTCTCTCAAGGGGAAGGCTATTAAGTTAAGGAAATCGTTAGCTACGTAATGTCTTGCTTCCCC
>ERZ1034669.232-NODE-232-length-23556-cov-33.789839_pt1 | contig 23556 bp, 27 predicted proteins | sample MGYA00520705_ERZ1034669 | MGnify/ENA primary metagenome ERZ1034669 (study PRJEB33766, sample SAMN09781766) | gut metagenome | biome: gut microbiome | host: Homo sapiens | place: Madagascar | study: EMG produced TPA metagenomics assembly of the PRJNA485056 data... | reverse complement strand
GGGTATTCATCAATACCCCATAAATGTTGTTTTATCGTCCTCATACTCTCGACCAATTTTCAAAAAAAGCCCTAGAAATAGGGCTTTTTTCAATTCCTTGTGTGGCAGATGTGTGGCAAAATTTTTACAAAAAAAAGAGGCACCCAGTGGAAGTGCCCTTTTTTCGGCTATTTATTAAAGAAAGAATTACTTGTAGCCTGAGCGGTTGCGGAGACGGTTTCCTTGCCCTTCAGTGCCTCGATTTGGGCATTGAGCTTGGCAATCTTCTCATCACGTGCCTTCTGCTCTGCCTCAGCCTTCGCAAGCAGTCTGGCTTTCTGCTCTTCGGCTTTCGCCTTGGCTTCTGCCTCTTTCTGTGCCTGCTTGGCTAAGTCCTTTTCCGTGATAGCGGAATTGGCGATAATCTGCTGGGCTTTGGCAACCTCGGCAATCTTGCTGTTGGCGTTCTTCTTTATTTCCTTGGTAACACTTGCGTTGCGAAAGTCACCGATGATATTGAAGGAAGCAACAGAGGCAGTCCAGCATGCGATGGCGAACACACAGGTGTGGGTCCAGTTGAACGTTGGCAACGTGATGGCATTGCCCCAGCCCTCATTGCCCCATTCGACAAGCATTGAGCCGATAAAGCAAATGACAAGAGGAATCATACTGATCCACTTAGTGATGACGGACTTGTCCAGTCCGTTCTTGGTGGCGTACTTCTCTGCCCATTTCTTGATCGGAATCTTGACCAATGCAGTGCCTGCGAAAGCAATGACAGCAACAAGCAATCCATAGAAGCCATAGGTCTTCAGAAAACTTAAAAAGCTGTCCATATATATGGTCTCTCCTTTCAGAGATTCTTCCGGAAGAATCAAGGTCAATTCTATTATGTATCACCTTGAAGTGAAGTTAGAAGAAAAACAGATTTTAATTTGAAAAGGCACGCTTTTGCGTGCCTCCCTATGGACAGCTTCAGCCCTTAGCTTCCGGTAGTTGGCGTAGTGGTATTGTGACAGAACGGAGGATATCCTCCGTTGAAGGTGGTAGCAGTAGGATAGCGGACGACTCCGCACCTTGCCTGCTGTAACTTCAAGGACTGAATCTCGGACTGCCTTTCGGCCCTGCGGTTTCCGTTAATCCTGTCACGAGTCTTCTGTGCCTCTTCGGCGATAGCCCGCTGGATTGCAGCGGTATTGAGAGAACCGTTGTAGTTCACGCTATCGATGGCACGGAGCGTGTCACAGCAACACTTCTGCTGTTGAGCGAATCCGGAAGCAATTCCAGCCTGGATGTCACGCAGTTCGGAAAGGTTGTTGTATGCCCTATCCTTGGTGACTCCCCTGTTCTCGTATGCCGTGCGCTGGATATCGCCACGGATGGCCGTATTCTCGTTCTGCAACTGATTGAAGGCGCTGGTATAGACTACATCGCTCTGGGTTGCACCGTTAGGCTGTGTGCGGTTGCTTCCGAACCATCCTCCGTTGCCGATCCTGAGCAGGATAAGCAATGCGAAGATCCACATGCCTCCGTTGCCTAAGTTAGTCCCGTCTCTGCTGTTCGTAAGTGCCGAAATGTCGGCGGGTGTCCTATCAGACATCTTAAGTCCTCCTATTGTCTAAAAGCCGTGCACTGCTTCTAGTTTCTAAGCTGGGAGAGGATAGACTCCGGGTCGATGCCTTTCTGCTTGCATAAGGCATAGAACGCTCTTTTTGGGTCTCCTCCGAACAATGCCAAGACCGACTGGATGGCTGGGTTGTTCTTCAGCTCATCGGGAGTGCCTGAACGCTTTAGGTTCTCGGCCCTCTGCTTGATCGTGTTCTGGTCAGTCTTCCCTACGTTTCTGCTGAGCAAAGGATTTGCCATTGTCGTTTCCTCTCCTGTTCTTTATGGAATCCAGAAGTTCCTTCTTGAAAGAATCGAAATCATCTCTCGTTATGTATCTTCCGTTGCCGAGCGTGGATGTGTCTACCTCATCCAATGAGAATGCTCTGATGGAACAGGTGCCGTTCTGATCGGCGGTTTTCCTGTAAATATACGGTTCCTCCGAGTCAAGAAGGTAGACAACCGATCCGGGATATACCTGGTATCGTTTTGCCTCCTCGAACGAAGCTACCTTGTCCCTAGCCATCTGAGGGGTGCTCGCACACGGATTGAAGAAGAAGTTCTGCATTTCTGGTTTCCTCCGTCTTCATTCTATAGGAATACAACAGGTATATGAATGTATTCATATGTCAAATTAACCCCAAAAAGAGCGCAAAAGAAAAGGGTGGAGATCCACCCTAGTTCTTGTACAGCTTCGAAGCAGTCACCTTCAGCCTGTTGCTTATGCGGTCTTTGTTGTTTCCGATGGAACGTGGTTCCGAGAAGCCGACCTCATCGGCAATGTCAAGCTGTGTCTTCCGCTCTATGAACATCTTATAGGCAATCTGTCTGTCGGAGTTGCTCATAGGAGTCTCATCTATGATCTGCTTCAGCTGGGAGACCGTGAAATCATCGAAGGAAAGTGTCTTAGGCTCATGGACGTATTTCTTGTAGAATTCGATGAAGAGAAGCTCATCGGTGTCAATCTGAAGCTTCTTCAGCGTATTGCAGATAACGGTTCCGACTATCAGCCGTGCGATTTTCTCCGACTTTCCGAAGTTAATCCTTACATCATGCACCGTTTCATCGAATTCTTCCTTGAATCTGCGTCTAGTGTCTTCCTCCATGATCCTATCCTCCCAGCTTGTTTATCCTTTCTCTTGCTTCCTTGCGCTTGGCAAGGACTTCCTTGTATTCTGCCTTGGCTTTCTCGAATTCACCATCGTCCTCAAGCTTCAGTTCGTTCAGCTTCGCAATAACATAGTCGGTAGATGAAAGGTAATTCTTGCATGACGCAATTTGATTTGCTTTGTCAACCTTGTTTTTCTCATCCTCGTTTACCTTTTCAATTATGTTTCCATCCTGATAGACAAAATATGAATATGTAGGATGGCATGAAATTTTTGTCCATTGTTCGAAATCCAATCCGACTGCGTTTCCATCTTTTTGAGTCGGTGCGTCATAGAACGGAATAACTTCGATTTTGTTTTCTTCCAAGATTCTGAAGTAACGTATTTCTTTTTCTTCTTCCTTCATTAGCTTAAACCTCCAATCGCAATCCAAAAGACTGGAACTGTTTCACTTCGCCGAAGCTGGAAAGTGAACGATGCTCCGCCCTCGTTTGAAATGACAACAGCGCCATTAGAATATGGAATACCCTGCGTATTAGTGTTTGTGTCCTTTGTCTGGAGAATAACTGCAGGATACCAATAGTAGGCTTTTGGAAATGTAACTTCCCAATTTGTCGTATCTCCATGAGCTCCGATGAATACGCCCCATTGGACAAGCCAATTGTCGATAACAACGTAACACGCTTTAGTCGAAGTTGCGTTTATTATATCGTTGTTTATTGACTTTTGTGCAAGGCTCATCGCAAGCTGGAGATTTCCGCTTCCAAGGATTGAGTTGCCGTTGATGGTCTTGATGTTCGTTCCTGATACAAGTTTTGCCTGCTTGCCATCAATGCTGTCCTGGAGACTCTTAGTATCATCTGTAGTAGCAATCTGCTTGATTGTCTCGCTGTTTTTTGAACCAGAAAGCAGAAACGCAGATCCGTAAGCATCAATAAGGAGACCGTGAGAAGTATACAAGGCGCCAGTAGTAGAATTGTAATCTCTGTCATAAGTAGCTGTTCCTATATATGTTCCACCACCTACTTCACCAAAACCTGTGAAATACGAATTGTTATTAGAAACCTGTCCGCCTTTTTTCACTGCACGTACATATCCAAATGCTCTTGACAACTGGTAATACTGCGTAAGTTGGTATGTGACATCTATTCCAAATTGTGCAAAACCATCTTTGCCCATACTTGATGGTTCTTTTGTGATAGTGTACGTGTCCATTTTTCCATCAAGGGTAGACTTCAAACCAGAAACATCAGAAACGCCTAGCGTTAAATCGATTGTCTTGTTTCCAGATTGATTGGTCGTGAAACTGCCGATATCCGTTCCGTTCTTCTGGATCGTGATTTTTCCGTTTCCGATATCGCTGGTACGTGCAATCTCTCCGCCTCTTGCGCTTAATGTACTGCGATGGGAAACGCCTTTGCTGTCCGTAAGGTCGAAGTACAGAACAGCTCCCTTCTCAGGCTGGGACCATACCATTGCTCCAGGCGTTCCGCTTGCACGGAACTGAAGACGAGTCGTTCCTGCGGTCTGGTCGAACCGGAGCATTGTTCCGCTGTTCGGTCCTTCCTTTCCGATAATCAGCTGTCCTCCGTTGGAAGTCTTGAAAATGGCTGTCGCCACCTCTTGGCCGTTCACGTTCGCAGGGGAATTGAATGTCTTCCTTCCTGTAATGGTCTGAGCCGTGTCGATAGTAACATAGTTCCCTTTTTTCTGGTAGTTCTTCAGGTCCTCGCTCGTAGCAACTGAGCCGGGATTGCCATCGAAGGTGAATGTGCCTGAATCGCTTACGATTCCGCTAGAGTTGAGCTTGATTTTTCCATTGGCGACAGAAACATAGTTGGGAGTCATTTCGGAGGAAACAGCTCCCCCTCCGGTTACGGCGGAAGAAACTCCCACAGAGCTTTCTTTAATCCAGTAGCCGTTCCCCGCCATTGCGACACCACCACTGCTTGGTCTTGCTCCAGAATAGATTCCATGGGAGCCAAGATAAATATCTTTGCTGGCGTTGTCATAGGTGACATAATCGCCTTTAGGCTGATATTTTCCCAAATCAGACTTCGTAGCATAGTCACCTGCTGGCTGATAGTTTCCCGCTGGCTGATATTTCGTTAAATCAGACTTTGTAGCATAGTTTCCTGCTTTCTGGTATGCTTTTGAATTGTCGTATACCTTTCCAGAACTATCCGTTCCTAAGATTCCTGCACTTTTAACACTGGAAAGAACGGTGCTTGCACTCGAAGTAAAAGTTCCGTTTGCAGTCAAAGCTCCTGGGAAAGCAACCCCTTGATTGTAATCATAGGAGTATATCGTTCCATACTTTGCCATGTTGGAAGGAGTCGTCCATCCGACACCGCCGAATCCCATCAGGCGTTGGATCTGAAGTCCGGTATACTTGGTGCTTCCGGAAGTGCAACCGAAAATAAGCTGGATTTCCCCATACTGGTTAGCAGGCGAATTTCCATAGGTGGTAAGCGTGGAAGTATTGATGATGTTCCATCCGCTCCATCCTGCTATGGATTGCTTGTTTGCGAACACATCCCATTTGTCTACCTTGTTCAGATAGTTGTTCTGTGTTCTTGCCCGGATGGTACAATAGCTTCCATTCGAGCCGTTTGTCGAAACATAGAGAGCGAACTTGTTGAGCTGTGTATATACCTTTCCTTCCGATGTATGGATGGAAATGCGTAGCATGTATTTTTCAGTGGCTTTGTTCGAGGAATCGGCTTTTCCGATGTTGAAGTTGACCACTGTACTTGTGAGTGCCAATTTCTGGCCGTCCGTTGCTCCATAATTCTGCCAAGTCGTTCCAGAGTCACGTGAGTATTCTACGGAGATTCCAGCTGGTGGCATGAAGGCAAGCCGGTTGGCGCCTAAGTCGGCAATCATTGCCGAATCAATAGGGCCGTATGAACCGGCAAAGCTCTGTCCGCCCCATGAAAGGAAGGCTTCCCCTCTGTTGCTGAGGTCGCTGAACTTTCCTGTCTTCGAGACCTTATGGAGGTTGATGCTTCCGCTTCCGCTCCTTGCCTCGGATGAAGAGACAGGAAGCGCAGAAGAGTGGTCCGTGTTGAGCGTTTTAATGGAGGGAATATGGACATTGCTGTCAAACCATGTCTTGATTGCTCCGGGAACGTAATTGGTCACATACGAAACCATCTGGTCGCCACGGACAGCGGAAAAGGTATAGGCTCCTGAGCTGTTCGCTATTTCATTGCCGGCACTGCCGGCTCCGAGGACAACCTTTCTTGAATAATTGTTGTTCCCATCATAGTTGAGATATAGGTTCTCTTTGGTGCAACTGCCCTTTCCGTCCGGGGTAGTTACACCGCAGATTCCACGGGTGGCCAAGCCAGCGGACAGAGCTGTTCCGCCCATGATAAGGCCATCAGGTACGTACAGAGTCTGGGGGAAGAGAACGGAAACGTTCTTTCCGCTCCCCGCAACCCCCACGGCATTGTACGTTGTATATCTGACAAAACGGGCATCCGCCCATTCCTTGGTTTTCTCTGCCCTATGCTGAGCGCCCTTCTGGTTTAAGTAGGTGTCTGCCATGAGTCACCATCCTAGAACCATCCATCAATCGTATCAGTGCTGATTGGAGAGAAGTCCGAGGCAACAAGAAGAGTTGTCCGTTCCGTGACTGCTGGCATTGCAACGTAAACGCTGTTGAACAGGAAACCGGTAGAGGTCATTCTCATAGTATTCGAAACAGCTCCCTGCCCTGCCACCGCAGTGGTTTCGCCGACTTCCACATAGCCGGACTTCAGAGTCGCACTCTTTCCTAAACCAGTATTGTCATAGGCATTAAACGAGTCGTTGCCGATGCCGAACCCCTTCTTGTTTAGGACTGTCGAGCCTTTCGTACCGCTGTAGATACCGAATCCCTGCCTGTAGATATCCTTTGTGGCGCTTTCGTATTTTACATAATCGGACTTGATTGAAGCGATTTCCGAAGCATTCTTGGTAATATTGGATTTGTTGGCATTTACCGTACCCTGCAAAGTCGTCACTGAACTTGCGGTCGCAAAATAAGTTGAGTCGTGATTGTCTAGTTTGTCTGCATTGTCTGCGCTTTGTGCAGACTTTACCTTGTCTTGATTTCCTTCTATGCAATGTGCATAGATATTCCTGTTATCGGATTCCAGACGGGCAAAGTTGATGGTCGTAGTCTTGAGATCAGATGAAACCGTAATAGAAGTAATCCAGCGGTCTGGGATATTTTTCTCGATGATATAAATCGTATCACCGACCTTCAGGGTTCCCGGATCAAGAACCGTCTTGCCATCCGAAAGAATGAACGCAGGATAAGTTCCGGCAGTGCAGACTACTGCGACATTTTCAGCGGTCGTGTTCAGTTTTCCGTTAAGGACGGTATAACTGATTTTTCCATCGGAATAGTCAGTCTTTGCTGTCGAGATGACATAACCCTTTGCAACACCGGAGAGGTCTTCTCCGATTTTCGTAATCTTGTTATTGAGCGCAGTATAAAGGTTCCCGGCGCCTTCGTGAGTGAAATAGAGATTCTTATCGCTGTCGCTGACACTGGTGTAGTCCTTGGTCTGCCCATAGTTCTGAACGCTTCCAAGGCCTAAGTCTCCCTTGGCAACTGAAACAGGGGAGCTTCCATCATATTGCTTGCTTCCGATAGTAAGCTTGTTGGCAACCTTGCCTGCAGAACCTGTGATACTGATTCCCCATCCGGAAGTAGGAAGAGTAATAACATGGCTGACAGCAGAATAGGTAAGGCTGGAAGACCATGCTACGCTGGAACTGAATTTCAATGTCTTTGCATAACCATTGAGATCCTCTCCTGTGATGTCGGAGAATGTCGGCTTAGGGATTGTAATAAGCTGGCCAGCATCTTGAGAATAAGTGGTTTTCCCAAATTGGACCTTTACCTTGTTTGAATATTCTTTCGCCTTATCTGCCAATCTCTTGGCACCGTCTTCGTTCAGATATTTGTATGCCATAATTTAGTTTCCTCCTTTTGTGGCTTAAAACCATCCATCGATATTAGAGGGGTTGATTGCCATCTCGTCTTCTATAAAGCGAAGAAGCGGTTCGAATTCCGTGACACGCCCTCCAATCTTCTTGAATCTTGCAATTGCCTTGCTGACGATTCCCGTATTTCCGTTCTCGATATCCGTTTCGCTGTTGAAGTAGTTCGGATAGCAGGAGAAGCTGAATGATGAATCCATGCTGTTTCTGTCATAAGAGATATTTATGATCAGCCAGTTCCATCCCGTATAGTTTGTCTGATAGCTTCTAGGCTTGTCCGTGATTTCTTCCGCTGGTTCATAGACTTCGAGGCGGAAGCCATGGACCATCATCGTGCCTTGTGTAGCATAGACAACGCCTTCCTCATTGCATGTCAGCTTGAATCCGTTCAGGATTCCATCGTTTCCGAGGGAAGCGAGCGAATTCCTTTTTGCCCCATCATGTACATTGATAGGTACGTTCTTAGATTCCAGGAGTTTCATTGTGAATCCTCCCCTTGATAGATTGGTTCAATACGCTGGACAAGCCACTCACCGTCTTTGCTTGGGTCGAAAAGCATAGGCGGTGGAATAAGATATTCTCTTGTGCTTGAACCGTAATAGGACTTTACTTTGATATTGTTCCTTACCACTTGCCTGTCAGTAGGAGTAATCAGAATCTCGATAAAGGGAAAGATAAAGTATGATGAATAAAGCCCATCTACTGCCTTGTTAGGATCTTGGATATTCGTGTAGTCACGGAACCATCCAACTCTATGAGCCCTTGAAAGGCTTATCTGCGGATTTTTATATCCTCCACCATCGCAATACCTTTCGACACCTAGAGAGACCTTGATTGTCCCTGACTCGGCTTCTTTCTTCGTAGGGGATACAAGATAGCCATAAGCGAACGGATCACGGTAGTCATGAAGGTTCTCTCTTCCAGGGGTGATATCGTAGCATGGGAATGGGACCTTCTGGTTATACCGGAATCTCAACAGCAATGTCTGCGGATGGATGAAGTTTGAATACTCGGCTCTTGAGTTGTAGCCATATAGTCTTTTTGTGCAGGAACAAAGCAAGTTGGCAACAGGTGTGCAATTGCTTTCCGATTCGCCGAAAGAGGAGGCAAAATCGGCATTATATGCTTTTGTGGGAACAAAGGTCTTCCCATCGGTTAATCCATCTAATAGAGAAGAAGCACTTGTACTTCCAATGTAACCATCGGATGCAAGATTGTTTGTAGTTTCTTTTTCTCCAGCAATAGGTTCTCTGAAATAATAAGTCGGCGTTCCGAACATAGTGCTTTTATCGGTAGCTTTTGGATTGTATAGGAAAGAGGCAATAGGAATATCATAGATTCCGAATCCAAGCTCAAAGAGGTTGTCATCGCATTCGATTTCCGGATACTTTGCCTGCTTGTTTCCTAGGGTCTTGACATACTTATGGAAGAAATGGGCATTCTCTTCTCCAAGATTATCAAGATCAATCCGAAGATAGATATAGACATATGCCTTTGCGGACGAATCAATATAATCAAGGGTAATGTCATCGATTACCCGTTCGGCTTCGTTAACATTGATCAGTCTTCCATAGCACATCCTTGAACCGGCATTGACGGAAACCGAGAAGTCATCTCCGAAAGTGATGGTGAAGGGATTCTGATACGTTCCTGGAACAACGAAAAAAGCACCTTCATGCTTGCCGTTCTGAAGGTCATGGACGTTTCCGTTTCCCATATAGTAACGGCGTGCATCCTCGTTAGCGGTAATGTCATTTCCTGTCTTCGTGAGCCTCTTCATTTTATTGTTCCGATAAAGCGCAAAGTGGCGGAACTAAGGTCTTCGATAGTGGCGCCTTTGTTCCAGCGGACAAGAAGAGTTCTGTCGTTTCCGCTGTTCGTAATCTTCATTTCAAGCCCAGTCCTTGGGTAGAACGAACCACCGTTTATGGCAACGCTTGCCCCATCAATCGATGAGGAGTATGAGCCGGAAACAAGGGAGACAAGGATAATGTCATCGAACCGGACAAGCATGTTCCTTACATCCTCGCTGATACTGAACTTCTGTGTAGCGGAATCCGTTTCAATGGCGCTGTTCCCGCCGGTAGTCTGTGCAATATGGATTTTGTCCACTACCTTGATGGTAGTAACAAGGCGTGATCCTGATCCTTCCATCTCAAGGCCTGCCTTCATTGTGAAATCGGCACTTCCTACTTTAATGCCACCTGCGGTATCCGCATACTTCGTATGGTTGATCTTGCGGAAATCCTTGACGCTTCCGTCATCATCGAATGTGAACAAATCAGTGAGGAGCGTGTTGCCGATTTTCCCTGTCTGTGCAATCTTACGGCAGTATTCCGCTTCACCCGGCTTCCGCTTAGGAATAAGAAAGGAACCAGTGTCCATGATTCGAAAAGCATAAAGATTTCCATCCTCGAGGAACGTACCGGAGTTAGCCTCGATAGGTTGGTCTGTTTGGCTCAGCATAAGCACCGGAGTGAAATAGGCGTTTTCCTTTCCGCTACGGAGGTCGACAACGAGATAAAGATTAAACGGCTTGAGACTTGCAGGAATATTCAGTGTCTCAGGCTGTGATACCTGGATAAGTCTTCCTCCGAAACAACCCATTCCCGTGCCGATTGTTCCTGCCCATCCACCACCAGCTACCGCCGAAGCCTTATATGAAAGCTCGTCCCCAATGCCAGCAAAAACGCAAGTGCCGAAAAGTGCAAAGTTTACCCTTGCATCATCGTTCGAGGTTACATCCTCACTGCCATTCTTCTGGATCAAGCGTACAGCCATATAAGCCCTCCTATTCAAGGAACCAGTATTCGGACAGCCGTCCGAACTCTACTTTGTTGGTTCCGTTCGAATCCGTATAGATAGCCGATACAGGAAGGTATTTATCCGTCTCCCCTTCCCCATCGGCCGAATAATATCCTGCAAGAAGTCCCATGTCGGAGAGAGAAATCCCATTCAGCCTCTTGCCGTATTTCGAGTTTAGGTCGATTGTCACTCTGTCTTTGCTGATAGAGTCCAGAAGAGCCTGGACAGCTTCCTCACGTGCTTCGGAGAGGTTCTTCCCATAGGTACTTTTCTCTTCCTCGGTGGGATTGTCCGAACTGGAAGCCACCTTCACTTCTTTCCTGGCAAATGCCTTGGAACGGATAGGGAAGCAGACCTTGTCGGAGAATTCTGTTGTTATATAAGTGAACTTATAGGTCGTAAGCCCATCGTTCTCCTTCTCTTCGACTTCCGGTCTTTTAAGAAGGAAATACTCCTCAAGCTTGCCGGAAAGGTTGCTGTTCCAGACTGAGACATGGTTGACAATGTTCTGGTTCAATGTCCGCTTGGCATCGAAGTCGCTTAGACGCACGGTGTAGACATTGAAGACAGGGGATACCTTGAATGTCAGCGAATAGCTGTTGTTCTTTCTGTCGTTCGCCCATTCAGCAAGAAGCACTTTCGAGAAAGAGGCATTGCAAGCCTGGATCTGGTCCCAGACATTGCGGATTTCCTTCGTGGTAGCAATTACGCTACTACTTACATTGTCTATTCTGTCATCTGTAAGGTCAAGAAAATCAGTTTTGAATTTCACACCGGAAAGGGCTACGCCCTTTGCAAGGTCCTTCAATGAGTCTCTAACAAGCAGAGAGTATATGGTGTATTCGCTTGTCGTTCCGCCTTTGTCTACTGCTTTTGCATAGTCGACAGGTATTTCCTGGTTGAATATCTGGCGGACATCGATCCCGTTGACCGTTGTAAGTCCGTCCTTCGTTGTAGGAATGCCTGAGAGGCACCTGTATATAAGCGTTCCGTCATTCTCGAAAAGGCCTGCGTAAACGGCGTTCCGGGAGTCCTTGTATCCTTTGCAGACCGCCGTGAACTCATCGAACTCATAAGCCTTGCGCTTAAGGCTCCAGCTCTTGCAGACATGGACGGAGGAAACATCTCCTGAGCTGGGAGAGCCCAGCGGATGGAATGCGGAATCGAACAGGACTAGGTAAGCCATATCCCACCTCTAGAAAACGTAGCGGACGGACTCGACCGTGACGGTCCCGCCGTTGATATTGGAGCTTACCTTTGTCTTCCCCTGTTTTGCGAACAGGAAAGACTCATGTGCCTTGCTTGTGGCATAATACATGTCGGTCATGATTTCACGGATATTGCCGTTCGACATCGTCTTCTTGGTTACCCTGTATACCCGGTTCGTGAAGGCATCGATAACGATTGTCTGCCCTGCGGTAAGGGCTCCTTGGTTCGGAAACCTCACCTTTGCATATTCTTCCGTTGCCTGGCCGTCATCGGAGACCGAATGAAGTGAAACATAAGGGGAATCGCTTGTCGGACCTTGGAGGGTGATCTTCAGCGGAATGTCCTTGAGGTAATCGTTGTTGATATAGTTTCCGCTGTCGTAGGCACCGCCTCCATAGCGGTAAGGATAGCCGTAAGGATAGATCTTTCCTGTGTTCTTCTCCCCAGACCTCGAGAAAGTGCTGAAAACCTCCTCATACCAAGGAGAAAGGGGACGGAGGGTGATCTTCTCCATGACAACCTGTCCTGAGCGCTGTGAGGGTTCTCCTGCTGTCCTAACGAAGTCGATGTAACGGCGGAAGTAATTGCTCTTGTCGCTTTCGTTCCTCTTGTCGATGGTTTCCTGGTCAAGGCCTGAATCATCCTGCACGTTGAGCTTATCGGATGGGATATAGGAAAATCTTGTGATATATCTGTCGTGGTCGGCATATCTTCCGAAGAAGGCATTGAAGCGGTAAAGTTTTTCATAAGCATCCGCTCCTTTGAACACGACTTCGAAGGAAACCTCGTTCTTCTGTACTTTCTGGTTGACAAGATAGTCGATGGTATCGCCCTCGACAACATCAAGCGTCTGCTTGAATCCGAGCCCGGAAACGTTCTGCACGAAATCATAGACAGGCGAAACCGCCTGCCCGTCACTGCCTTTCACTTTTTCTCTCGTGTCCGCTTTCAGTACCTCGAAACGGAACGAGTCGATAATAGAATCCCAGTTCGTGAATTTCATGCTTTACCCTCCGATCGTTCTCTTCTTGTTGGTAATCTCCTCGATGACCGCATCGGCATCGACTTCCTTGGAAATGTTGTAGCTGTTGACGCTGTTGTCTATATAAGTCTTCGTGCTGTTGTTGCTCGTGGTGGTATTGTAGCTGTAGCTCGATGAGACTCCGGAAGCCAGTTCATTGGAATAGGAATTCATGGAAGTAAGCTTCCCTCCGAGCTGTGCCAGACCAACGCCGATACCGCCGAATGCGCCTAGGGAGGCGCCAACGACAGCAAGGGTTCCGATTGCCTTTCCCCATTGTCCTGTAGAGACATTGAGGGCAATCATCTGGGCAATGAGCTTAGGCAACAGAGACCTCATAGATAAGAAGATGGTGATGGCAACCGTGCCGGCAGGACCGATGGCATTCAAGGCACCTGCAACAAGCTTGATGATAGGCGTTAAGCCCTTGAGCCTGTTGGAAAGGGAATCCACAAGCGGTGACAGAGAGTCCCCCATGACAGCGACAAGGCTCTGCAACTGCTTCTTAAGCAAGGCAATGGAGTCCGCTGTCTTCTTTCCGTTCGCAACCTGCTCATCCGTAAGCATTCCTGACTTCTGCAGTTCCTGGTTCATCTGGGAAACGGCTTCGGTAGAAGTCTTCGCCATTTCGGTGACATAGGTACCTGCATTGGTTCCGAAAAGCGCAACGGCTATGGAAGAGACATCGGCGGTCTCTCCAAGCTCACGCCTTCTCTCGGTGATGATGGAAAGAACCTCATCCGTTCCCTTTCCACGCAGGTCGCTGAGCGTAAGACCTAAGTGGGAAAGGTCGGTGATCACTTTCTGGTTTCCAGTCGAGATACGGCCCTGCAACGCAATCGTGGAATCCATTACGGAGGTATACGCATTGGCATCCCCTGTGACTCTCTCATAGGCGTTTGCAAGAAGCTGGAACGATTCAGCAGACTGGCTGTATTTCTTGGCGGAAGCATAGATTGCCTCGGAGCTTTCGGCAAACGAGGTGATAGCCTGTTTCCTGTATCCGAAGACCTGCTTCATTCTCGACATGAACTCACCGAAATAGTCCTGAAGGTTCTTAAGGCTGAGGATCTGTCCCATCGGATCCTGTGCCTTGAGTGTCATCAGATTAGCCTTTGCCTTGGTAAGCTCGTTGTTGAGCTTCTTCCACTCCGAAGAGCCGAGGTAGTCATTGCTTCCTTGGTTCTTGGAACGGATCTTGTCCCTTGCTTCGTTGATAAGGGATATCTTCTTCTCTGTCTCCTGCCTCTGCTTGCTGATGGCAGAATAGTAGTTGCGGGTAAGGGTCAGATTGCCAGGCGAAACCTTGAGCGCCTCTCTGAGTGCGTCCGCAGAAGACTTCGTGGAATTGATTTCACGGCTCCTGTCCTTGATTTCGGTGGTGATTGTCTTCAGAGAACGGGTAATGCTTGTACCCGGGCTTGTTGATTCTGCCATGGTTCCTCCTTAGAGCTTGTAGCCTCTCTTGGCGCATTCCTTCTGGAAGCGTCTGCTGATTGCTTCATCCATGTTGATAAGGTACTTGAGGCATTTGTTCCTGTACCCCATGGAAGAGGCAACGTACTTTCCGGTCCAGTTAGGGATGTCGCTGGCAATGATGAATCCTGAATTGAGCGAGTTGGCGATCAGCTGGTAGGCTACCTTTCTCTGCTGTGCCTTTCCCTGTGCCGACTTCTTGGAAGGCGTGTAATAGTAGTAGTCATCATAGATGACCTTGTAGCCGATTACCTCGGCACCGGAACGGCTTCTCGTTCCAGGCGACACCTCTACGATCTTCAATGCGTTCTTCAAATCGCACTTCGGCCATTTGCCATGGTCCGCAGTCGGTTGCCATTTGCGCTTGATGACAGGGGTAGCGGAGCGCATGGCGGAATAGACCTTCTGGGCCTTTTCCCAAGTGACTCCCTTGACCGCAGAGCGTGCCGAATCCATAAGCTCCTTCGGCAGGCGGTCAAGATATTTCCATGCGTTCTCGTATGCTCCCATAAGTGCCCCCTATCTCAACAGCTTGTCCAGATTTCCGTCATTGAACTGCTTTGCCTTCTTCGGCGACAGCATGCCCTGCCGTGCCTTGACATAGCCCATCAGGTCATCCAAGTCCCAGCTTGTCCAGACCCAGTCAGGAAGCCGGAGCTCGGAAACGGCGCTGACGATACTGAACCGCAGTTCGAATCTGGAACGCCCTGCCTGTCCGGTACCGCCTGTTATTTTTTTTCGCCTAATACCTCGGTAACTGCCTTGGTGATGTCAAGGAAGTCATCAAAGCCGATCCCTGCCCGGATATCGGTCTTTACCTTCTCAGCGCCTTCCTCTTCCACTCTGTCACGCAGTTCCTTGGTTCCTGCAATCGCCATGGCCGTGAAGATATCGATGGCAAGTTCCATGTCCGCACCGCCTTCCTTCTTGGCATTGTCGAATGCCGTGGTAAGGTCGGTTCCATGGACCATGGGGAAATACTTGGAATAGAAGAGGATGGAGTTGGTAAGGGTATAGCCTTTGAAACTCTTAGTATGCATTATTTGGCAAGAAGGGCCTGCACATCAGTTGCCGTAGGCTCTGTATTCTGGTCAAGGTATCCGGTCTCGCCCTTGAAGCACCTACGGCCTAATGTGGACTTTCCGCTGATGACAACGGTAGAGGCATATCCGGTAATGCTCCTCTCGGTGGCGGAATCCCCGTCCTGCTCGGAAGAGGGAAGAACGGTCTTGATGGTAGTATCTGCCAGATAGCAGGTATACTCGGCTCCGTTGCTCTTCTTTCCGTTGAAAACAAGCACAAAGTGCTTCTTGTCATCCGTATTGACGGTCCTGTTGATTCCGCTCGTGTCCTTGGTGAACTCGGTCAGCGAGGATAAAGCGGTCTCATCAACGCCGTAAGCGGATAGGGTGATATTGGCTCCCTTGACTACCTCATTGGTCACTTTGCGGTTGTCGGCTTCCATGTCGGCAGAAGAGGAGTCAATCTCCAACGAAATAGAGCGGTTGTTGACTTCCTGTTCCCCTTCTCCCGGTGTGTACAGCTTGATAGCCGTGGTGTCAAGCGTGGGTGCGCCTGTAGCGCTATACCCTGTAATCTTGAAGAAACGTACTCTTGCGAACATATTCTGTCCTCCTTTATTCCATGACAGTCTTCTTGAGTCTGTACGTAATGATTGTCTGTCTTCTTACCAAATCGAACGAATCTGCCGTGTTCAGCTCGGCTTCGTATCCGAAGCTTTCCGCTGATGTCTCCATCTTCTCCAGCACTTCCTGTACGATACCGGCTGTCCTGTCCTGATCCGTGTAGATACTGACCATAAGCTCGATATAACGGCCTGCCACATGGTTGTCTGCTTTTCCATCGGCCGTTATCTGGATGATTGACCATAATGCCAGGATGGTGCTTCCGTCTTTCCTGTTGGTGTCGCTTCTGGAATAGTAGTAGCAGGGAAGGTTGCCGGTCTCGATGCCTTCGCTTTCGAGATAGTCCTCGTTGACTCCGTCCTTGAAGCCTGCGCTTTCCCTTATCTTCTTCCCTTCAATGGTTGCCCTCTTGGTCGCCTTTGCAAGTGTCATAAGGTTCCCCACCTTTCCTCATCGTAATGTGGTGCCGGAACGGTCTCGCCTACCAATCGCCTTTCGGTATGCCGGTAGTCAAGCTCGTCCTTGCCGATCACCTTATAGGTCTTTCCGTAGTAGTCGATATACATTCCGATATCGACATTTCTCCGCCAGTTGACATTGAACGAGGTCCGGTTGACTGGCACCGGGATATAGTTTTCGTTGGACTCGGCAACCATATCGACTATATAGGCCTTCATGAGCCTTCCTCTTGGAAGGAAGTGCTTCTTCACATAGACTTTGTTGTTGTCGCTGTCACGGTGGATAACCATCGAATACAGATCTATCCGCTTGTCCTTGTTAGGATACTTGTATGCGATCATTCCTGTTTCCTCCCTTTTGCCATGAGAGACAGCGTGTAGAGGTCGGCGCTGATTCCGATATGGTAATCATAGTCCGCCGAGAAGCTGGAATCGGCATACCAGCGCTGTTTGCAGAACATTATGCAGACATCGACAGCCAGGGGCTCGATTTCGGCATCCTCCGAGAAATCATGCCCCGTTGCGTTTTTAATAAAAGAGGAAGCCGAAAGAAGAAGCCGATGGAGCGAAGCAATGTTGTCCTCGCTGTTGCAATAGTCATCATCAAGGTTAAGCTCGTGAGCCAGTTCCTTTTCAGTGATAATAGGTTTCATCTTTCAGCCTCCTGTGACTTATGAGGCACACCCCGCTGTATGGTACGGGGTGCGCCTTTCGAAACTAAACTAAGCGGATTTCTTGAGACGCCTTAAACCGCAATAGCTGGTCGGTGCGCCTCCGCAGAAGACAGAAGCCTTGATGGCGATCCTGCCCTCCTTGAACTTATAGTCTGTAGAACGCCTGATTTCGACACCGCTGTAGACAGGGATGGTGTAGTGCTTGAGGTTGCCGTAGAAACCGAAGTATCCTCCGGCCGAGAACGCCGGGATGTCAGCGGAAATGATGAACGGGGTAAGGTCGATGGTATGGTTCTTGGTATCAAGGGCATAGGCGAAGGACTTGTCGGTCTTTTCGACTAAGCCAAGGGTACGGAGGTCGGTCTTGTTGAGAACAAGGGTTTCCTCTCCTTCGGTGTCCTCGGAAGAACCATAGGAGAGAACGATGTTACGAAGGGTCTTGTTGTCAAGGGCTTCGATAGTAAGGTCGGTATCGGCAGGGATGACTTCCGCACCTCTGGTGGCGTCAAGGACGCCGATGAAGCCATCGGTGTCTCCGTTAACGACACGTTTGACAATGGCACGCTGTAAGGCACGGGTGACTTCCTTCCTTACCCTTGCCTCATAGTCGGCATTCGGAAGCTTAAGGACTTCCTCGGAGAGCTCGCAGTAAACGGTAATTTTCTCCTTGCCGATTTTCTGATAGCCGAAGACCGGTTCGGACTCATGGTAGGCTGTGCCTTCCTTAGTAGCATCGGCATTGGCATATCCCTTGAGGAACGGGAATGAGAAGGATTCTCCGCCATTGAGGTTCCTGAAGTTGAGATTCTCGTATAAACGGCTGACCGTGATGAACGGTGCTTCGCCGATGACGTTGGAGGAGTGTGCCGGGATCAAAGTCTGGGTAGAGAGGACCGCAGCACGTTTGTAGATATCGTTGAGTCCCATGACAACCGGAGTATTGGCTTTTCGGAGCAATGCACCACGTTCCTCTGCTCCGTTCTCGGTCTTCTGGGCGATAGGGGCAGTGAAGTCCCTCTTCCTGTCGGCAAGTTCCTGCTGGCGTAAACCGATGATACGGCCTTTCTCGGTATTGAGTTCATCCCTGCGTTTGCTGATCTTGTTCAGCTCTTCCTGACTTTTGGCTTCGAGTGCGGAGCGTTTGAGTCCGTCAAACTCGTTGCTGATGTCGGTCATCTTATTAGTAAATTCTTTTTCTGTCATTTTGGTAATGACCTCCTTTTTTATAAACTTCTAGAAATAATCTGCTTCCGTAGCTCTTCGGTCTTGTCGCTCTCCAGCTTTGCTTTGAACTTCTCCAAGTCCTCGGCGAACCGAGCTCCTACGTTCGTATTGCTGTAAGCAGGGAAAGTGACAGCGCTGACATCCCTTACCTTGCTGATAGCCTTGACTCTGCAATGGATACCGTCTTCCTTCTTCTCTCTGGTGTATCCGTTCTCCCAGTCATCGATATAGAAGGCGAACGAACAGCGGTCCATAAGGCCTTCCTTGATTTCCTCGTACAACTGCATTGCCTGCGGGTTGTTGCGGTTCAGCTTTGCCTTGTAATAAAGTCCGTCCTCACGCACTTCCAGTTCCAGAGTCTTGTTTCTGGTTCTGGCAAGAGCGCCTGAGCCTTGGAAGTCGTGGTTCTTGTCGAACACAACGTCCGTCCTGTCCGCTCTGTCGAAGGCATGCGGGTCGATGGCTTCATATACGTTTCCGAAATCCTCGTCCTTGAAGAGAAGCGTCTCATCGTTGAACGGGGTTGCCTTGCCCTCGACTACAACATAGTCCTTGTCCTCGGTTTCGCCTTCCTGCATTGCACGCACCTGAAGCGTTCCGTACAGGGTGCATTTCTTGTTCGTATCACTCATTGTCTTTCTCCTCCTTATCATCAACGGCGGGATCCTTTTCAACAGGCTCCTGCTGTTTGCTGTCATCCGTTCCGGCATTGTCCGCCTGGTCGGCCTTATCCTTGTTAACGAAGGTAAGGTTCTGCACTGCCTTGTCACCGCCCTCAATCGGCTCCTGGTAGAGCAGTCTCCTGATATCGTTAGGTCGGTAGGTCGCACAGGACTGGAGAGTACTTGCAAGCTTGATACGGGTGTTCCTCGAAGCTGTCTGCAACGGATCTGACATGATCTCGACACGGTTGCCGAAGCCGATTTCCTTTCTCGTAAGAAGCTTATAGGTCATCTCCTGCGCTAGGTCGTTGATAAACGGCTCTAGGGCACTCTCGTACACTGCCTGGAACTGGTCCTCGGTGAAGTTTCCCCTCGCAAAGGTCTTGCTGAATCCGAAGTAGGAATAGATTTCCGCTAGGAAGTCATCAAGCTCTGCGCTCCGTGCATACACGGCTTGGTTCTGGTTCACCGGCTGGAGGTTCGCCATAGCAGGCAACTGGATAATGCCTGAGGCTGTGCTTTCCAGCTGTTCCTCGATGTCCTTGGTAATAAGTTTCGGACCTGTAGGATTTGTAACCGTACAGATGTACTTGATCATATGGGACTTGATTGCTGCTTTTGCGAACGATTCGTTGGAAGCGTTGACTGCGTTGAGGATCTGGTCAAGGGAGTGGTCCGTTACCAAGAGCGGATTCTCGGAATTGCTCTTCTTGATGATACAGATGAAGTTGTCTAGGTAGTCCGAGATTTCATTGCCATCGATGGAGTACGACTTCACGATCCTCTCATTGTTCGGACTTCTGTAGATAGAGATATTGGAAGCATTGACGGGAATGAGAGCCTGTAGGTTGAACTGGCTGTCCCGTTCGATGTGTGCAAGCGCAAGTCCGTTGCAGTAGTCGGAAGCAAGCACTCTGTAGAACTCCGAAGCGGTCTGTGCCGGATTCGGTCGCAGTCCGATAATATAGTTCCTCTGTGCCCGGCGGTCGCTTTCCTCACCGTTCAAGAGCACTCTCGGCTTGATCTTGGAGATATGCCGGGAGAAGCAGTCCACGCAGTTCCTGTACGTTGAATTGATGGTCTTCTGGTTCTCTGTGAAGAACGACAGACCCCCTCCAACGGAAAGGATGGTGGAGTTCTGGGTACTCTTGTTTTTTCCTCTGCGGAATATGTCGAAGAATTTACTCATTGCCTTGTCCCTTCCGGCTGTTCACCTCATCGGCAAGAGAACTTAAACCGCCCTCAAAAATGCCTGGTGCAAGCCTGTCCTTATTTTTCAACAAAACCGACAAGGCGTCAAGAATTGCCATGCCTCCATCTATCTTGTAAGGTATGCCTGAGTCGATACGGTCAGGCCTCATGTTTCCGTTGTGGTCGTTGACGATTTTCCTGTTCGAAAGCATCCATTTCACAACCGGATTTCCCATGAAATCCAACCGCTTCGCCTTGAGCAGTCCGTACCTCCAAGAGCATGCTTCGGTAAGGCCTTTGTAGCTCTGTTCGACACGTGTCATACACGCCAATTCCTTCTGGTTGTTAGGCAGTTGATTTTCCGACAAAAAGCCCATATCGACGAACTTTTTGCACACTTCATCGGCATGCCATGCATCGTATCCTATTTTCTGATAGGACCACCTGTGCTTCTTGTATTCTTCCCTTACGAAATCAGGAATGAAGTCAACGTTGTTGAGGAAATGCTGACCTCCGATACGCACCAGTCCTCGGTCGATCCATGAGCGCCACGGGACTCCGCTTCTCGATGCCGTTTCGGTCTCAAGGAAGTCCTGTGAAACCCATATCATGACCTTGCATAAAATTTTCTTTTCTTGGACCAGTGGAATCAGGGTCGCAAAGGCCGTTGTATCGTGTTTTACGGCTAAATCGAAGCCTCCGACAACGGTCGTGTAATTGGTCTTCGAAAGGCTCTCTTCGTTCGGATAGCTTGTCCCTACATCGAGATCCGAAGCGGACAGCCATGCGGAATTGTCAACGCCAATCCTGTTGAAGTCCTTGGTCTTGATGGTGTTCCATGCATTGGGGTCGACAGCCGTCTGGGTAATCTCATCCCGGATGAACTGGACTTTCTTGGTAAGCCCTAATGCGGGGTTCGCCTTGATCCATTTCTTTTCATCTCTCGGGTCGTCCTCCTTGTCCAGCTCATAGACAAGCGGAAGGAAGTTGAGAGCGCCTCCCTCGTTGTTCAGTATCATCTCGGAGGCCTTGTACATCTGGTCGAAGAGACCGCCTCTGAGGAAGCCTGAAGTAGTGATAAGGGAGAGGATAGGTGAGACCCGTGCAGACCTTCCCTGTTTGAGGACATCATAGATTTCACGGGGAAGGGCATGTCCTTCATCGATGATTGCCCTTGACGGGTTGAGACCGTCCATACGCTTATGGGCAGAGGAAAGGCAGTAGAAGTGGCTCTGTCCGCCCTTTCCCTGATAATAGATTTCCGGTCTTGGATTCAACCGCTTCTTGAACACCTTGGAGAGCACAGGGGAAGCCTGTATCATGCTCAGAGCGCCATCCCATGTGCGCCGTGCAATCTGGAACGTTGTAGCGGTCACATAGACCTCTGCGCCCGGTTCCATCAGCCTTCCGTAGATTGCCTCCGCCTGTTCAAGCGTGGTCTTGCCGTTCTTACGGCCGACTACCAGGAAGGTTTCCTCGAAACGGCGCTGGTTGTCCTTCTCAGGGCTCGGACCATGCCCCTTGCGCCATTTGATTCCGTACTTTGTCAGCACATACGCTTTCTGGTACGGAGCAAGTATCATCGGCCTTCCTGCCCATTGGTCCTTGTCAAGCTTGAGCATGCCCGTAAAGAAATCGCTGTTGTACCTCTGATAGTACATCAGCTTGTCCAACGGTCTTTTTCCGGGACAATCGGCAAGCCGTGCGTCCAAGTCCGCCTGGTCAACGATATCGCCTTGGCAGAAGCGGATGAACTTCGTTCCCGGTGCAGGGTCGTAATAGAAGTCAGGGTCTTTTCCCTGCACGATGGGCTTTATCCTTCCTAGGTAGGCTCTCTTGATCTTGTCGCAGTAGTTGTCCGGATTGCGTTCAATGTCCTTGATATAGTTCTCTAATGCGTCCATTTCTATTCTCCGAGGCTGTTAAGGAAGTCCATTGCATTGTCAACGCCCTGTTTGTCCTTCTTCACCAGTGCCTTTGCAAGCAACTGCCCTGCCTTTGCTCTTCCCGCAGGCGTAAGTCCGAGTTCCGGGGCAAGCTTCTGCCTGTTGGTTACCTCTGTATCGATGAGCTTGAAAAGGCGGTCTAGGATCGCCTGCTCGTCCTTGTCATCGCCGACAACCTTGCAATTGAAATCCTTTACCCATTTCCGGGTAGCAATCGTATAACGGCTGTACGACTCACAGAAAAGCCGTAGCATCGAGGTATCAAGCGTTGACAGGAATTCTCCGTCCATCGAGGCATAGGTAGCCATGAGGGCATTCCATTCATCCCGTGCCTCACGGTCGAGGTCATTAGGACAGCGGATATAGTTTCCGCATTTGAACCTTCCCTCGATTCCTTGTCTGATCCTCCGCTTGTATTCCTCTTTCTGCTTTATGGTAGGTTCGAGGCTGTTAACGTTCATGCTTCCGTTACGGCCTCTCTTGTCGGTTCTCACAACGAACCTGTGCAGTCCCTTGCGTGGTTCCGGAATGGTGTCCGATTCCTTTCTCAGGGTCTTAGGCTTGCGCCCAGCTCCGGCACGCTTTCCGCCCCATCCATTGGGTGCGCAGTTATCTGTCTTATCAGTTTCCATTGGCGCCTCATTTTTTTAATAAACCGCATTGTTTAGTACTTAATCTTGGTAATCAGAGGTTATATTTTCATTAGAAGGAGAAACATCTAAGTTATTGGCACGGGTCTAAGGTTCATGTGCCAATTGAGCAAAATCCAATTATCGAATTTTCAAATCACACGTTGGAAGATGGAACCACAGGAACAATGCGGAAATCCTGCTTATCCCCTGGGAGTCTCCTCCCCTTGATTTAATTAGCTACTTCGGTTTGTCCTTGATGATGACATCGCCGTTTTCCCGGAACGTTGTCCAGGTCGGCTTGTCCTTCATTCCGGACTCCATTTCGTTGTGCAACTTGTTGTGGCAGTCACGGCACAACAGCCTCATGTTGTCAGGATTGAGGGCAATGTCTGGATCATCAACATTGGACTCGTTCAAGGGTATCTTATGATGGAGCAGGAACCCTCTCTTGCCACATAGCTCGCATATGCCCTTTTTGTATAGAATCATTTGTGCACGGAACTTCTTCCATGCGTAACTTTTGTAGAACTTCTCTACCTTCGGACCATGTGCAGATGGCAATTTTCGTGTGCTCCTTTTCAGTAAGATAAGACAGGTACTCCGCCACTGTCGTTTCCCTGTCCATCCCTTGATTCTGCGCAGGGGTTTCCCCTTGCGCAACGTGACTATACCAAGGAATTCAAGAAACAGCCAAGATAATTTTTCAAGAATTCTTAAAAAGTGCCGTGTTTATCGAAAAAATTCGATTTCTTGATTTCCAGTTCAGACCCCCTCATGGCTCATCTCGGCATATTACTTCAAATCAGCGGAAAAGCCCCTATTTCTGGGTAAAAAACGGCAAAAAGGGGCTTCACCCAAATTTTTGGACTATGTGTATTGATACTACCGGGGCGCTCGATGGGCGCTGCCCTCAAAGGGGGG
>ERZ1034669.225-NODE-225-length-23808-cov-4.012967_pt1 | contig 23808 bp, 16 predicted proteins | sample MGYA00520705_ERZ1034669 | MGnify/ENA primary metagenome ERZ1034669 (study PRJEB33766, sample SAMN09781766) | gut metagenome | biome: gut microbiome | host: Homo sapiens | place: Madagascar | study: EMG produced TPA metagenomics assembly of the PRJNA485056 data set... | reverse complement strand
TGATGTTGTCTATTGGAGGTGGTCCGACAAGGTCCTCTGTTCCCAAATGACAATACATAAGGTATGTTACCCGTTCCACTTCCGAATGCCAGCACTTCATGTTGTGGCATATTCGGTAAATGTGAAGTTTGGTTTGGAATCCATCTGCTTTATTTTGAGTGGGGACATCTCAGAATACACTTAAGTTTTGCGTGTGCAATTGCGTCAACGCGTGAAATGCGTTTTGTGAGAGAGGCTGACGATGATATCGCCGAAAAGCTTGATGAAGATTGCGACCACCGCTTCCATGGTTGCAATGACGGTTTCCGTTGCCGTGGTGCCGGCTTACGCCATGCAGGATATTGCGATTGAGGATACGCCAAGTTCTTTTGCCGCAACTGTGGATGATGTGCAGAATTCGTCAAACAGCATGCCGGACAATCCGAACGCGACGCTGCCGGAAACGGTAAGCGAAAACATTTCGGACGATTCCACTGTGGTTTCGGAGAACCTTGCGGTTACGCCGGAAGGTGATGTACGGAACATTGAGACCGGCGAAACCGTGACGGACGCTCAGCTGGTCGGTACGCAATCGCAGCAACCTGATCCACTGGCCAAAACGGATGGCGAATCATTCATTCCGGTGAGCGCATCGGATGTGAAAGATGCTGTGGAACAACCTGTGAAACAGTCTGCGGAGCAGTCGTCCTTGAAAGGTGGCTCGACTGTCCGGCTCGCTAAATTCGAGAGCAACGAATATGGGGCACACTGGGGAACCTACAACGGAACGAAGGCGTTTTTCGACTATAGGAACAACCTGTTCGTTCAACAGGCCAAGGGCGTGATTGATGTTTCCTCATGGCAGGGTGACGTCGATTGGGCCAAGGCGAAAGCCGACGGCGTGGAAGGCGCAATCATCCGTTTGGGTTATGGCTGGGGCAACTATGCCGATGCCAAAGCGCAACGCAACATCAACGAATGCAAACGTCTTGGCATTCCTTTTGGCATCTACTGGTATTCGTATGCATACGATGCGAACTGCGCACGTGCGGAAGGCAATGATGTGGCTGCCAAACTCCGCCAGATGGGCGTGAGCCCGAACGATCTGAAATACCCTGTGTATTACGACCTTGAAAAGTGGACGTGGGCTGGTCATACCCCGCCGACCAATCCGAATGTTTATAGCGGTATGGCCGACGCCTGGTATGGCGCACTGCAATCCGCCGGATACAAGAATCTCGGTGTGTATTCGTATACGAGCTACCTGCAAGGCCCGTTGAACAATTCGAACATCTACGCAAAGACCCGTTGGGTGGCCCAGTATGGTGCTCAAATGGGATACAACGCCTTTGGCACCAACGACCGCGGCTGGCAATACACCAGTTCCGGCCATATCAACGGCATCAGCGGTTCCGTGGATATGAATGCTTTTGGTAATAAGACGACCAACGTCGCATCGGGGAAATGGGTGTACAAGGACGGTCGCCAGTATTGGCAGGAGAAGGATGGCTCATATGCTCAAGGAAAAGAGATATATGACCCATCGACAGATGCTTGGTATTGGATAGATGCAAATGGCGTTATGGCTCAGAATAAAGATGTGTATTTGCGTTCGAATGGCGGTAAGTGGGTTCGCTATGATTTGAACGGCCACATGGTTAAAGGTGAGGATTTCAGGTATGGAGCTTGGTACAATTTTGACTTTACGACCGGTGCGATGAGTAAAGGAATGACATATTTGTCCGATGAGGACAAATATGTCTATTACGATGAGACTACTGGCAAGATGATTTATGGCGAAGTTTATCTTGGCTATGATGATGAGCGCGCTGGATGGTACATGTTTGACGCAGTTACTGGCGCTAGGCGCGTAGGTGATGTTTTTATACGTTCGAATGGCGGTAAATGGGTCCGCTATGATCGAAAAACCGGCAAAATGGTAAAAGGTCTGCAGAAACAGAATGGTTCATGGTACTACTTCGATCCGGTTACGGGAGCTATGTCTCACGGAAACACGTGGGTTCCACAATGGCAAGCATGGCATTATTTCGATAGTGTCACGGGCCGAGGTTAATTCCTGACTTACATTTCAGACTCAGTTATGTTACCTGATTGATTCGGCTGGAAAATGGTGAATTTTCCATCCGTTTTCATAATGGCGACGGTGTTGCCTGTCATGGCTGATTTTCGTGCTTTGGATTCACTGATTGATTCGGAAACGTAAATTTGGATTTTCTTGCCATCAAGAGGGGACAAATCTACGGTGGGACATTGCGCGCTAATCGTAGTAGGAGATAGTCTGGAAAGCGGCGTCAAATTGCATGATTTATCGGAAAGCGCGATATTCTGCAAGGTACTGAGATGCGCTAAAGCTGAAATATCGGAAATCTTGGTGCCTTGTAAATTAATTTGGGTCAGAGAGGTCATGGATTCAATCTGTGGCAGTTCTTTTAGAGATTTGAACTCGCTCAAATCCAGTGAGATCAATCCGGTAAAGTGTTGCAGTCCTTCGACTGAAGTGATTTTTTGCAGATTATTCGTACTGCAATTTTGATATTTGGTTGTGTATTCAGTAAACGATAGGTTCTTAATTTTAGAGGCTTTTACTGAGGGAAAACCCTTATTGGATGCGTTGAGTACGGAGACTAAGCATGCGGCGAATTTTTTGTCAGGAATGACTTTGGAAAAATCGTTAGAAATAGAGGATGTAGGGGACTTTTGGGAAAATGGTGTCCGCGCAGCATTGTTATTCTGTCCAGAACATGCTGTTAAAGAACAGGCTTGCAATATGACCAACATTGCTAATGTACACGCGCGGACACCGTATTTCATATGGACTCCTTTATAAACTGTTTCTATACAGGTTTAAATGGTTACTCGTCGTAGTATGGGTGAGCATAGTTCGCTCCGTTGTAAGCCGAACGAATGCCAATATCTCCATAAGCTGCGTCGATAATTATTACATTTCTTCCATTCACTTCGACTACGACACCTGCATGGCTGGCGTCATAGTCATGAGCCCAAGCATCTCCGAACTTCCAGAAAGCGATATCTCCAACATGTGGTGTATGACTGACGCGCCCACGGGATCTGTACCAATCGTAGTTATGGTGTGGCCAGCCGGTTTTAGCTCCGTCGCAGAGGAAGATGTCTAAACCGGCGGAATGGAATATGTACCAGACAAAAGCCATACATGGTCCGAATGGGCAAATGAGTCCTCCATTTGCAGCGAGCACACCTGGACAATCAGGATGCTGATTTAAGAGCGCGCGTGCTTGAGAAGTCAGTCTATCGATGATTTTTTTGTTTGTTGTATTGGGCCCCTGTGTGGGGATCGAAGAAATAATGGTGTCCGTCAAGAATGGCTCCACCATGAATCATGCGACTACTGGTTTTGTCGTAATATACCCATTTCTTACCGGCGTCCAGCCATGTTCTGCCCTTGGCCAAGGCTCCTGTGACAGGTTTCATGTAGTACCACCCATCATTAATGTAGTGCTCTCCGTACTGCATCTTGCCTGTTATTTTGTCGTAGTATACCCATTTGTCATGTTGACGAAGGTAGACGAAATCATGCGCCATTTTGCCAGTATTTTGATCGAAATAATACCAGCCAGTATGTTCTTTGTCGTAGTTGAGATAGGCTTCGCCGTGCGCCATTTTGCCGGTGACCACGTCGTAGTACACCCACTTACCATTGTTGGAAGATATGTGTTTAACTCCCTTGGCCATGGCACCTGTCTCTTCGTCAAAGTAGTACCAGCCGCCATTGCGGTGATCTTCTCCTTTTACTAAATTACCGTTTTCGTCAAAACGAACCCAGATGCCGTCTTTGCGGCTGTTGGGAGAACTTGAAATGAATACGTCCTTGCTGACGGCCATAGTGCCGTTTTCGTAGTAGTGCTCTTTATTCTGATCCCAACCGTTTTCAGGTTTGTCTGGTTTAGTTGGTTCGTTAGGACTGGTGCTGTCGTTATTCTTGTCCGGTTCGGAAGAATCGGGTCTGTCGCCATTCCTGTTCTGCTGGCTGGAGTGAATTACACTGTTCGGTTGTGTTGATTCGGGTTCTGAATCAGAAAATTGTGAGGCATCATCAGCGTCTGAAGTGATTGTATTAGAATCACCTTCTTGGATACTATTTGAATTCTGATCCGGTTCGGCAGTTTGACTATTGGAAGATACTTGCATTGCGTTGGATTCGTTGCCCAGCGCGATTGCCGGGTAGGTAATTCCCTGCAGTACTGTAATGGCTAGAAAACTGATTAGAATTTTTCTCCGTTGAAGCATTATTCTCCTTTCCCTCTCATTATTCGGGGGTAATTATAGCTGTTGCTATGACAAAAAAAGTTTGTTTTACAAGTCGTTCATTTACAAGAGAAGTTGCTGTTTTTGGCGTGTGGCTAGAGGTGTGGTGGTGCCGATGTACAAGGAAACATTTGAAGGTGCATGACGAAGTTGCGGACAGCGTTTGACTATTTGCGTTGATAGCATGACATACACTGTTAGACATGACTCATGATATGGAAGCGAACGGGCGTGGAGTTCAGATGAGACGTGAACCGACACTGGCTTTTGTGATTCCTTGTTTTAACGAAGAAGCCGCATTGCACGTAACTGCGGACGTTTTGAAGAAAAAGATGATTCAGCTTGAGGATTCGCAGGCTGTTACACGAGATAGCTTCATTATTTTTGTCGATGATGGGTCCCGCGACAAGACTTGGGATGTGATTGCATCGCTGCATGAGAAGGATCCCTCCTTATTCCGTGGCGTGAAGCTGGCCCACAATAGAGGTCATCAGAATGCTCTTTTTGCTGGCTTAATGCAGGCATTGAGTATGAATGTCGACGCTGTTGTTTCCATGGATGCTGATTTACAAGACGATCCCAATGCTGTTGATGGCATGGTTCAGGAATATCGTCAAGGAGCTGAAATCGTATACGGTGTGCGTGATAATCGCGATACCGATACCGCATTCAAGCGCGGAACGGCCCATGCCTTCTACTCTTTGATGAAATGGCTTGGTACGGAAACCGTGCCGGATCATGCTGATTATCGTTTGATGAGTCGTACTGCGTTGACGGCTTTATCTCAATATAAGGAGTCCAATTTGTTTCTTCGAGGATTGGTTCCTTCACTTGGTTTTAAAACGGCGAAGGTGTATTACAAGCGCGGAACTCGAGTTGCTGGGGAATCGAAATATCCTTTGAAGAAAATGGTTTCTTTCGCTGTAGAGGGCGTGACATCATTTTCGACAAAGCCTTTGAGCATGATTACCGGCATCGGGCTGTTCTCTGTGTTTATCGGAATCATCATGTTGATTTATACCCTTGTTTCTGTTTTCTCTGGGCATGCGGTTGCCGGCTGGGGTTCCATTATGTTCTCTCTGTGGATTTTGGGCGGTTTTATTCTGCTTGCTCTTGGAATTACAGGCGAATATATCGCGAAAATCTACATGGAAGTCAAAGCTCGACCACGCTATATCATTGAAACGACAATCTGAGCGATAGAGTTTTTCTGAAGAAGATGGGACTAGAACCAAGTGAATAAAAGCGCTGTAGCTCAAAAGCATCCGTTCATTAAGCAAGTGCTTCCGAGGTGGCTGGTCACAGTCGCTTTGGGACTACAAATCGCCATTGTGACGATGCTGCTTATGCTGTCAGTCTTTTTCACCGTCACTTTTAAGAGAAGTAGTCCGCAGCTTGGCAGTATTACTGAGCAAGTTGATTACCATTTTGGGATGCCGTCGGTTGCGTTCGGATTGGGAACGATCATACTGCTTGGCATGATGATCTTGCTTGCGATTAGCTTTTCGAAGCTCCCGCAACAATGGGTTCTTGCCATTCTTTTGATATATGTGGCTGCAATGCAGATCATTTGGTTGATGTCATTGAATCTGGTGACTTACACATACCCGGATTCACGGAGCTTGATGGACGCAGCCGATATTCTGCTTAACGGTAACATTAACCAGTTCGGTGCGGGTTTTTGTTCGAAGGGCAGCATCCGTCTAGAATGCGGCGCGCGAGGTATTCCGAGCGCATATACCTATTTCTCCTACTATCCATTCCAAAGCGGCCCAATGCTGTGGTACCTTCTGGTTTTTGCGGTTTTTGGATTGGACAACATTCTTGCTTTTCAAATCGTGAGTGCTGTGGCTGTTACTGCTTTGGTGGCAGTGCTATGGAGATTCGGCAGTTTGATCGGCTTGAATGAGAAAGGACACGGGGCCTTCGCCGTCATAGTCGCGACTAGTATTCCCTTGCTGATGTTCGCTACGCTCGTCTACCCTAATGCGGTTGGCTTCTTCTTCACGGTATGCGGCACTTGGATGATTGCAGAGGGTTTCCGGCTGCAGAAAGTTTGGGCCAGCAGCCTTGCAATTGTTGGCGGATTCCTCATTTGCGGAATTGGAATTGTTTTCAAGTCGACATACCAGATCCTTGTGCTTGCGGCCCTTGTGGCAGTCATCTTTGCAGTTTGGCATAACCGTCATGTTTGGCAGTTGGTGGTTTCTTTTCTTTCCGCAGTGGCTGCGTTCGTTGTTTCAAAACTTCCCGTATATGTGGTTCAGACTTGGACCGGGCAGAAGTTCGGTAAAGGGATGCCGATGTCTTCTTGGATTGCTATTGGCTTGGGACAACCGGATAATATGCCTGCTGGATGGTGGAGCCGATTTGCTATAGACGCTTTTGAACGTACGGGGAACGATTATGCCCTGCAATCTCAGATATCCAATGATTTTGTTCGGAATCGTCTGACGCTTTTTGCGGGCAACCCTAGTGATGGGTTCAATTTTTTTACCAATAAACTTGCGTCAGAGTGGGCGGAGCCCTCTTTTATGACGTCGTTGTATTCAGAGTTAGGTGAATCCGCGAACCATTTCTCAGGATTAGGGTCATTCCTTTTGCTGGGGAAAGGCGCGGATGTACTGCTTCGATTTGAAAATGTTGCTCAGACTGTTGTCTATTTTCTGGCAATTATTGGGTTAATCGGTCTCGTGCATTCCTTAATGAAGGAACGGTCTCTTGGCGCTGATTCATCTCAAGTCTTTACGAGAGTTCTGCTGTGCGCCTCCTTCATTGGCGGATTCCTCTGCTATCTTTTCTGGGAAGCAAAAAGTATCTACACGCTACCTTTCTTCTTATTGTTGTTCCCCGTAGCAGCTTATGGCATTCAGAACATTGCTGATTTAATAAGCAGTATAAAAAAGAAAAATCGCCTGAATCGAGATTGATATGGATAGAAAATATTTTTCGATGAATTCCATAGCGAGGAATAAATGGGTTTATGCGAAAAAGATCGCACTATCCGTTCTTTTCGGTTCGCTTGCTTTTTTCGTGTTGAATGCATGCTTCTACATACCCTACGCGCATGCTGAAGAACATACGGATGCTCTGAATACCTCGTCTGTTGAGACTGCTCCATCTCATCCTGACAACGGCTGGGATTCGAACAAGGAACATTACTACGAGAATGGACAGCAAGTACGTTCCCAGGAAATATATGATGCGAAAGAAAAAAACTGGTATTGGATAGATGAAGATGGATCTGTCGCTCGGAATAAAGACGTCTATCTTCGTTCCAACGGTGGAAAATGGGTTCGCTACAATGCTGCTGGACATATGGTTAAAGGTGAGGATTACCGGTATGGAGGCTGGTATTACTTTGATAAAAACACTGGAGCGATGGCGAAAGGCATGACTTTTGTCTCGTCCAATGGCGGTAAATGGGTTTATTACGATTTAACGTCAGGAAAGATGCAGTATGGCGAACGTTTTGTAAATTACGACCAATCTCATACTGGCTGGTACCACTTTGATGAATGCACTGGAGCTATGACGCATGGCTTCTATTACAATTCATCCCAGCATAAATGGGTTTATTACGATCGTTTCTCCGGCCAGATGATGTATGGAGAACAGTATATAAACAACCATTGGTATGACTTTGATGGTTCAACCGGTGCGGTGAGATACGGCTTCGTCTATTTGCCGGAATCTCAAAAATGGGCGTTTTATGATCGCCGAATGGGCTGGATGCTGTACGGTGAGCAGCCTATTGACGGCGCATGGTATTTATTGGACATACATACCGGTGCGGTGCAGTACGGATGGCAGAGATTTTCTGGAAAGACAGTATGCTACAACTGGCCTAGCGGCAAGATGCTCTATGGCCGTCAGAACGTGAATGGCGCCACCTATTACTTCAACAACCGTACGGGCGCTCTGGATATGCGACGCTCGGCTTCTCTGCCGAGCGATTATGTTCCATCCGCTGCGGGGGATTTCGGAAAGAGCATTCGATCGGGGAAATACCATTCTGTTCGTATTCTTGGCGATAGTATCGCTGCTGGTGTGGGCACTGCGAACCCATATCCTTACACGTCGCGTGAGCTATTTCGTCTTGAAGGGAATGTTTATTTTGAACCGTCTCATCAGACGGATTCCGCAGTGAATGGTTTGATAAGAGATTTGGAAGCGCGAGGGGTGAGCGTGACTAATGCCAGTGCTCCTGGAAAAGGTTCCTATTCCGCATATGATTCCATCGGAGATCAAACTCTTGGACATGAAGATGCTGCTATTGTTTTGCTTGGTACGAATGATCGGCTGAGACTCTCAAACAGCAATGATTTCGCACGAACCGCTGAGCGGTATCTCAACCGAGTTTCTGCAAGATACGGATCTAGCAACGTGTACGTGATTGCTGCTATTGATACTTTGTCAGATCCTAGACCACTCACTATGGAACAAGAAAATAACATGTTGCAGTCTCTCTGTTGGCAGCATAGTTGGCGGTTCGCTTCAGCATATGCGGCATTCCGCACGGTAGGACGTTCAACGGGAATGCCTCAACAGGCATTGTATACAGACGGCATTCATCCAAATCGTATAGGGCAAGTCGTGCTGCGCCGATCCTTGGAACAATTGCTGGGCTTGTGAATCCGGCAAGTGGTGGAGAGAACCTGTGGAATGGGAGACTGAATAAATTCATGAAGCGCATTAGATTCTTCGACATTGCCAAGGGCATAGCGATATTGGCAGTTATTCTTGGCCATAGCGCAATCGAGGCCAATCTTTTTATGCCCCACAGAACGGCGCAAATTATTGTGTCAATCTGTTTTTCCTTTCACATGCCACTTTTCTTCATTCTGTCCGGTTACTTTATGCATCCGGAACGCAAGTTTCGATGGGCGAAGGAATCGAAGCAACTGTTGTGCACATATGCTGTGACTGCTTTGTGCGTCCTTATTGGCGTGACTTGTATGGCAACGTTAAACCATGAGAGCCGTGTACTCGCTTTGCGTGAATGGAGCATGGCTGCATTATATGGAAGTGGAGACGTTTCCGATTTGACGTTATGGCCAGTGGATTTTCGAATTGGTGCGATTTGGTTCCTGTTGGCATTATTCTGGGCGCGTCTTTTACTGCATTTCTTTGCGAAACTTCCTTATACCTTCATTTGGGTAATTGCTTGTTTCCTTGTCGGTTATGGTTCGTCTCGCTATGTGTGGTTGCCATGGAGCATTCAAGCGGGAATGTGCGCAGTCGCGTTTCTTTATCTTGGCTATCTTGCTAAAAAATATGATGCGCTTGATTTCGTGAAGCGTGCACCTTATATCTGGATTATCGCTTTATTGATTTGGATAGCTGACATTGCTTTCTTCGGTGGTATGAGCATGGCTATGAATAATTACGGTTCGCGTCCGATGCTGGCTGTGGTTGGTAGCATCGCGGGAACTCTATGCATCATCGGAATCTCTCAACTGTTTGATCAAGTCACAGTGTTAGGAAAAACGTTCAGCAAAATCGGGCAAGCGAGTTTGGCTATCTTGTGTGTGCATCTCGTTGAGGATGATATGCTGTTGCCGTCTTTGCAGACGTATTTTGGAACGTTACGGGCCTTCTTTCCGCAGATTCCATTGGTCTTATTGAGCTTTATCATCCGGCTGCCAATCGATCTTGCCGGTGCTGTTTTGCTCTACTATGTCCCGGTAATCAATGAGTGGTTCTACCCACAATTGGCAAAACGACATCAATTAAGCCAATCTGGTACCGTGAATTAAACGTGCGTTTTCGCTGGAGGAATGAGGCTTTTTTGTTTCTCTTCAAGGGCTGAATGTAGTCTAGAAACCATGACTTCGATGAAATTTGCGAACATCTTGTTGGAGACGAATCCTCGTTCCGTTGCATACCCAGCTTTGTACTGCCGTTCCAATCAGCCTGTTGTCTTCGACAAGTTGATTCACGAATGGAAAATGTATGACGCTGGAACGTTCGATTTCAGTACTTATTTCAATTCTTTGTCGGTCATGAAACTGAAGCGCTATACCCGTGCGACGGGATTTACTCTGCATCTTGAGCTTAAGGGTGCTGCTTGCGAAGTGCTGCAGACTATGGGCGATGCCTTCGCGCATGATCCTATTCCGGTTGAAGGAGCTTCTAAGAAGCTGGAAGCGTCTACCAATTGGCAGACTGTTGATTTGCCTTTGACCGTTACTGACGACATGGTAATCGTCGGCTTCATCATAAAGACCGATGGAACTGTCTCCATTAGGAACAGCTATTATGAGCTTGACGTTGATGGTGAGCTGAACGATGTTGAGTTGGTTCTGTCCACCACTACTTTCAAGAAGGAAGCGTTCATTGAACGCAACATTGATTTAGTCAAGAACCAGATTATCGGTTCCAACGATTCCATTGCAGACCATTTCCACATGTATGTGATGGATAATGGCCGGACTTTGGATGCGGAAAAACTGAGCGGAGATCGCGTCCAGATTATTCCGAACGATAATGTCGGTGGTGCCGGTGGTTTCACCCGTGGCATGATTACTGCTATGGAGCAGAATCCGAAGGCCACGAATATCCTTCTTATGGATGATGACGTTGCTGTTTCTCCGGAGAGCATCAAGCGTACCTATAATCTGCTTCGCATCCTCAAGCCTGAGCATCGTGAGGACATGATTAGCGGCGCTATGCTCAATTATGAAATCGGCGAAGACCAGTGGGAAGATATCGGCAATATGACCCAGCAAGGCACCTTCGCTGGCTGTAAGCCGCCGCTGCGTTTGACGCTGTTCGAAGACCTCATCTATAACGAGATGTACACGCCTACCAAGTGGCAGCGGAACAACATGTACGCCGCTTGGTGGTACTGCTGCATTCCGATTTCCGTAATCGAAAAGAATGGACTGCCTTTGCCGGTGTTTGTCCGTTGCGACGATGCTGAATATGGCATTCGTTGCAAGACTGGCTTTATCACCATGAATAGCCTTTGCGTATGGCATATGTCATTCTTCGAGCGTTATAACGCTGCTGTGGAACGGTACCAGACTACGCGTAACACCATGATTGCTCAAGCAACATGTGGAATGGCTCCTGGTGCTGACTTTATGCGTGAGCTGCATAATAATATTCGCCTCGAACTGAAGAAATTCGGTTATGCAAATGCGGAGCTGTGCCTGGACGCATTCGAAGATTTCCTGAAAGGCCCATCCTTCATCAAGAAGCCGGGACAGGCTGAACAAAGCTTCATGGCTGCAAACCGCAACAAGGAGCAGCTCGTTGATTTCGCTACACTTCAGGCTCAGGCTAATCAAGATCCTGAACTTGCGGGCTTTGATATCAAAGAAATCGACAGGCAGCTTATTGAAGGGGACAAGCCACGCAGCTTGCCTGAACGTCTGGAAGACCTGATTACTGATAACAATCAGCGTTATATCAAGAAGGACGGTACTGGATATGCGGTGATTCCGTTGCAGGGATGGCTGTATCCTGCCGGTGCGATTCGTGGCAAGCACAAGCTGGTGGTTTTGGATTGGTACAACCGCAAGGGCACGATTCGCGTCAAGGACGTGAAGCGCTACCAGCAGATCAAGAAGCGCTATGCTCGGGATCTAAAATACTACAAGGCGAACATCGAACGCATTCGAAAGGAATACGCTGAGGCGCGTTCGGAGTTGACGTCTTTGGAGTATTGGAAGAACTACCTTAAGATGGAGTAAATCAAAACCATCTAGGATTCTAAGCCGCATGCGCTCGCAAGGGGCGTATGCGGTATTATTTTGCTTTGTTACTGGTTTCCATCGTAGAAGAGGAACGGATTATGGCATCTCTGGCAAGACGGCTGCGTGAAAGGTTGTTCTGGCCGTCGGATCGGTCTATGCAAAAGTTGATGGGCCGAATCGATTCCTTGGAACATGAGAATGCCCAGTTGCGTGATAGTTTGAAGGCGCAAGAATCGGTTTTATTTGAAATTCGTGACTGGATGCATGGAATCGGTGAGGAATCCTGCAGGGTTGTTCATGAGGTCCAGCGTGCTCAAATTGCAGAAAGATCCAAAGAAGACATCCGTTTCTGGGCGCAGTATCGTGATCCCGGGGAGACCGATTTGGAGACGCGGAAAAGGTTTTTTCTCAATTTGCCCAGGGCGGAGGGGGATCTTAGGCTTCTGCAATCCGCTTTAAACCGAATGCTATGCGATTTTGCGGAGATTTGCCGGCAAAATGGAATAAATCAGTATTGGCTTGTCGGAGGTACGCTGCTCGGTGCGGTGAGACATCATGGGTTTATTCCTTGGGATGATGACCTTGATTTGGGCATCATGCGTGATGATCTGACTCGTCTTCAGGAAGTGCTTACTAATAATTCAGAGTACAAGATCACTGTAATCTGGGATCGTATCGTCCATTGCAGGCAGATTCGATTCGCTCCTCGAGACACACGAATTCCAGGGTTCATTGATTTATTCCCCTTCGATTGGGTGTCGAAGCCGGACCATGATACTTTCTTAAAAGTTCAGGAATACCGGAAAGCCGCGATCGAAACGGCTGAAGCGGATACGGTTATCCGTGAGGCCTGGGACAGAAACGTTTATGTTCCAATGGAATCAGTGGCTGGGCATCATATTGCGGATGCTTTCGATACGCAGCTTGACGAAATGCGCAGGGACGGCGTGGTCTGTTCGCATGAAGCAGCGGCAGGCATCGTTCGCGCGTATGACAATATGGACCATCCAAGCGGTTTTGAATGGATAAGTAGTCTTGACGAGTCCTGCCCGCTGGATGTTCAAACTTTCGAAGGGGAGCAATACCCTGTTCCGGCTAACTATATGTATTTGCTGACTCATGCTTATGGCAACATCTTCGCGTTGCCTAATGATATCGGTTTACATTTCGAACATGTCGATAAGAAAGCGCTTGCCCAAGTTGACGAACAGACTGTTCGCGAATATGTGAATCGATAAGATTTAGCAGAACAACGGAGTGATGGGATGGAATCTGTTAAGAACGTTGCAATCGTAGTAGCTGGCGGATCGGGAACCAGGATGGGGCAGGACATCCCGAAGCAGTTTATTAATGTATTCGATAAGCCAGTGCTTATCTATACATTGGAAAGCTTCCAGCGGCATCCTGATATTGACGCGATTGAGGTGGTATGCATTGAAGGATGGGAAACCATGGTGGAAGCATACTCGAAGCAATTCAATATCGACAAGCTTAAGTGGATTGTACGGGGCGGCGCAAGCGTTCAGGAATCCATCAGAAACGGTGTGGAATTCCTTGCCGACAAAATCAGTGAGGAAGACAATGTCATCATTCATGATGGCATTCGGCCTTTGATCGATGCTGATGTTCTGACTGATGTAATCGATGTTTGTAATCGATATGGCAATGCGGTGACTTCTTTGCCATATAACGAGCAAATTTTCGTGATTAACCAAGAAGACGCTTCGACTACGAAACAATATGTGCCTAGGGAACAATTGCGCCGCGTCTCAACACCGCAAGCTTACCGTTATGGGAAATTGCTGGATGCATATCGTAAGGCGTTCCGCGAGAATATTGGAATTCACGGTTCTAGCTATACGAATACCATGATGGTGGATCTTGGTGAGACCTTGCATTTTGCCAAAGGGTCGGATAAGAATATCAAGCTCACTACCAAAGGCGACTTGGAACTGTTCAAGGCATACATCACCGCAGATGAAGATACTTGGCTGAAATAAGGCGAGGGAGGTACTTTTGCCCAGTCGATTTGACTCTTCACTTTATCAGCAGGATATTGAGTATTGTGCCAATCTTCCCTTGCAATGGGGCAAATTGGCGGATAAAACTATTGCGATTTCTGGCGCAACAGGGATGATCGGGACTTTTTTAATTGATGTCTTGATGAAAAAGAACGAAGACCCGAAGTTTAATTGCCAGATTATTGCGATTGGACGCAATAAGAGTCGCGCACGGAGTAGATTCCCATATTTTGATGAGGCTCATTTCCATTTTGAGCAGCTGGATGTGTCGATACCAGGTGTTCGTCCCAATCGTCCGGCTGATGTTGTCATTCATCTTGCCAGCACAACACATCCCAGAGCATATGCCTCCGAACCAGTGTCAACGATTACCTCAAATGTGACTGGTCTGCAGAACCTTCTCGAGTACTCATTGGTGGGCGGAAACGATCATCGTGATGGCAGATTCGTTTTTGCCTCATCCGTGGAAATTTATGGAAAGAACCGCGGCGATGCGGAGCGCTTTGATGAACAGTATTGCGGCTATATCGATTCGAATACGCTTCGTGCTGGCTACCCAGAGGCCAAGCGTCTGGGCGAAGCTCTTTGCCAAGCTTATTCCGAACAGCATGGAATTGATTTTGTCATTCCCCGCATAGCTCGAACTTATGGCCCGACTTTGCATAAGGATGACAGCAAGGTGCTTTCTCAATTCATCCACAAAGGGTTAATGAAGGAAGACATTATTCTGAAAAGCGAAGGAACGCAGCTGTTTTCCTACGCATATGTCGCTGATACAGTTGCTGGTCTGCTGTATTGCCTACTTGAGGGTGAAAGCCGAAGCGCATACAATATCGCAGCACCTATTTCCGATTGCCGGTTAAAGGATCTGGCTTCCTTGATAGCTTCAGAATGCGGTGTGAATGTCCGTTTCGAACTTCCCGATTCCTTGGAGACAAAGGGGTATTCTACTGCGACGGTTGCTTTGATGGATGGACATAAATTGCAGACTTTAGGCTGGAATATGAAATATTCGATTGAAGAAGGCATCGAACGAACATTAAGCATCATGCGCAACGATTGATGTAATGATATTTCGGGCATTCGGCAACGCTCGATGACTAAGGGACATCCACTGATAGGATACAACTTGTGAAACAGTTGGTGAAAAAGATGCGGGACAGATACGGGTATGCATGGACCGTCCTGCAAGGTTTGGTAAAGACGGATTTCAAACTTCGTTATCAAGGATCTTTCCTTGGCATCGCATGGTCGGTGCTTAAGCCCCTGATGATGTTTTGCGTAATGTATGTGGTATTCGGTAAATTCCTGCGCATGTCGGATGGTACATCCACATACCCGGTCGTGCTGTTGCTAGGAATTAGCTCTTGGCAATTCGTTACCGAATCGACGAATGTCGGACTTCGATCCGTGGTGGATCGAGGGGATTTGCTCCGCAAGATTCATTTCCCGAACTATATCGTTGTGGTTTCGGCTACTGTCGGTGCACTTATCAGCTATGCAATCAATCTTGTTGTCGTTTTGATTTTCGCCATTATTGCAAGAGTCCATTTCACTTGGCGAGTGGTGCTGCTTCCTCTAAGCATCATCGAGCTTTACGCAATGACGCTTGCCGTCACATTGCTCATGGCCACTATGTACGTGTATTTCCGTGATATCGCTCATATCTGGGATGTTCTTCAGCAGTTGATTTTCTATGGCATGCCAATTATCTACCCGTTGACATATGTGACCAATCGCGGTGGACTTTTGGCTGACATCGCCCGTTTGGAGCTTATCAATCCATTCGCTCAGGCGATTCAGGACATTCGGCATAATTTCATTGCGCCAGAGACTCAACCGACCGTTTGGAATCAGTTCAACAATTGGGGAATCCGTCTGCTGCCAATTGCTCTGACCGTTGTTTTGTTGTGGCTGGGCGTGGTGTTGTTCCGCCGTAATAGTCGCAAATTCGCGGAGGTTATGTGATGCCCGAAGAGAAAAGCGTCAAAAAAATCGATTATTCCAAAAATCCCGTTGTATTGTCTGCGAGCCATGTCTCCAAATGCTTCAAATTGCCGACGGAGCAGGCCACTGGTCTTAAACAGGCGTTCATCAATTGGACTAGAGGAATCAAAGGCTATAAGAAGCAGCAGGTTCTTAAGGACATCAGCTTTGAAGTTCACCAAGGTGAGTTTTTCGGCATTGTCGGTCGAAATGGTGGTGGCAAATCAACCCTGCTTAAGCTGATTTCGCAAATTTATTATCCGGAAAGCGGTTCCATTACTGTTTCCGGCAAATTGGTTCCATTCATCGAACTGGGCGTGGGATTCAACCCTGAGCTTACCGGCCGAGAGAACGTGTATCTGAATGGCTCTCTTCTGGGATTCACACATGAAGAAGTCGACGCGATGTATGACGATATCGTCGAATTCGCAGAGCTCGAAGAATTCATGGACCAAAAGCTGAAGAATTACTCTTCTGGTATGCAGGTCCGTCTTGCTTTTTCCGTTGCGATTAAAGCACAAGGGGATATTCTGGTCCTCGATGAGGTCCTTGCCGTTGGCGATGAGGCATTCCAACGTAAATGCGATGACTTCTTTACGGAAATCAAAAAGGATCCGACTAAGACGGTTATTCTCGTGACTCACGATATGAATTCCGTCAAGAAGTATTGTTCTCGGGCAATGATGATCGCCGATGGCGAAGTAGAAGCTATTGGAGATCCGGAGACCGTATCTCAGCAATACACGCTTGCCAATCTCGAAGCGGAGGAGAAAGCCGAACGTAAGCGTCAAGAAGAACGCGGAGGCTATCCGAATGGTCTTAACGAGCGATGCCCGCTGTTGAAGACCATTGCCGTTTCTCCCAAAGTATGCACCAGTGCAGATACGTTTAAGTTTGATGTTGAATACCAATATGATGAACCGGGAGATTTTTACCTCGCCATTGCGTTGCATGACATTCGCCGTGGCGGAATCACTTACGATACCGGTTCAAAAGTGTTGAAGATGGATAAACATGGCCATCAGGTTGTGAATTTCGAGATGCCTCTCAATCTGTTTAATAATGGCGAGTTCCGTCTGATTACATCGCTTCGCACTCCTAGCCCAACTAATCCAAAAGCAACCGATGCCGTGGGCGTCGCCCTTGATGACAATGCATGTAGTTTCGTGATTCGCGATGACCGAAATCGCGAATACGCACTGCTAAGTGACCGTGCTCTTACGATTAAACGTGTCTAATAGTTTTGGTTGCATTCGAAAATGAACTTGTCTATTCTTGGAGGCAATATCGTTCCTTCAAGAATGGACAAGAAGATGAGAAAAGAAATAAAGCATCTCACTGCATTATTGGGAGCAATATCTCTGGTGGTTCCATTTGGAACTCAGATGGCGACTGGTGCTGAAACGAATTATCCAGATATGGAAGTCGGGGTATTTTGGAACAGCGACTCGGATCGTTCTGATACCGTGTACATGTCATACAATGGTTCCGACTTCCAGCAAATCAGCACCGCATATAAGACTGATGGTAACGGTAGCTCGCATGTTTCTGGAAAACCGAGCTACGTCAATGCCATTCATGATCCGAGTATTACGTATAAAGATGGGACGTTTTGGATTCTTGGCGGCTATGTGCAAAAGCAACAGAATCTGGGATGGCGTTTTACCCCGATGATGGGGTATTCCAAGGATTTGGTGAATTGGAGCTATCCTAATAGCGGTAGCCAGACGAATCTTGCTCCCTCTGTAAAGCCTTATACTAATGGGCTTGCGGATGGACAATTTGATTCCGCTGGAACAGATGGATTTGTGGATAGCCATGGCGATATGTGGATTGTGACCACGCTTGGATACTATGGCGCTTTTCATGGAAATGCGCAGAAGGATTATATGTATCCGTATATCGTTAAGGTATCTGGCCTACAACCTGGTGGTGATCCGTCAGTTAATCCTGGTGCCCAGCCTAAATTGAATTATGGTAATTTAAATCCCATTAAATTGCCTGATACAAGCACTAGTAATTGGCTTGATCCTTCTCTGTTTGAAAAAGATGGTACCTATTATCTCAGCATTAAGAAAAATGGGGTCACCAATCAGATTTATTCTATTCATGATTTGAATCAAGCCGGGAACGTCAATGCATGGCATTTGGTAAATTCCAATGTGGTCACTGGGTATGAAGGACCATCGTTAACGTACTATAACGGGCAATACTTTTTCTATACTGATAAACTTAAAGATTATCCGTATGGTAAAGCCGATGGCACTGCGGGTACTTTCGTTACTCAGTCATCAAACCTGAATAGCGGTTGGCATGGTACGCGTCGAATCACTACAACTAATGTTGATGGACGTAGCATTCCTAATCGGCACGGAACTGTGATAACCGTGACGGATCCTGTTGCAAAAAATATTGTTTGGAATGCAAGGATTCGTGCAGGTTATGGAGCATATCGGCCTGGAACAAATGGTTGGGTCACGGAGAACGGGAAGCGCTACTGGTATGACAATGGTGTGAAGGCGGTCTCTAAAGAGGTGTATGACCCAGCAAGTGATGCTTGGTATTGGTTCGATAAGGATGGATCCCTTGCGGTGAATAAAGATGTCTATATTCCGTCGGGGAACAAATGGGTTAGGTATGATAACAATGGCCATATGATTAAGGGTGAGGATTACCGCTACGGAGGCTGGTATTACTTCAACCCCACCACAGGAGCCATGACTAAAGGCATGCAATACGTGCCCTCGAACGGCGGAAAATGGGTGTACTACGATTGGACGACCGGCAAGATGGCTCATGGCGAACAATATGTGAATTATGATGCGCAGCATACAGGTTGGTATTTGTTTGATCGATATACAGGCGCCATGTTTCACGGGGATACTTATGTTCGTTCCAACGGTGGAAAATGGGTCAGGTATGATTTCACCACAGGAAAAATGGTCAAAGGTCTAAACCGTCATGATAATTCCTGGTATTACTTTGATCCAACTACGGGGGCGATGCAGAAAGGCCGTGTCTGGGTTCCTGAATGGAAATCTTGGCATTGGTTTGATCCAACTACAGGAAGAGGATGAATTGAGATAGACTGGTTTTGACGCAATGCAAATTGTGTCAAAACCAGTTTTTATTTTATAAAGGGACCTAATTTGCCTCAACATTATTCCGGTGAACGTCGACAATATCGCAGAGAACTAAGACTATCTGTTCCTAGTTGTATTTCTCTACTATATTGGATTGGTGCTATCGTAATTGGAAGCGTGATTATTTTTTGGGGAAAATATCATTGTTTTAATGATAGTGCAGCGCACTGGGCGCGTATTCTGCAATTACGGTCAGGTGAAATAATACCTTCTTTTTCTAAAGAATATCCAGAATGGATTGTTTATTCTGAACATGGGAAAATAATTACTTTTAATAATACTGCTGTCAATTCTCCTTTTGTCTATTTTCCAAGTCTAATTTTCCGTGGCGATTTTCGCATTTCGAGCATAGCGACATTGATATGTGCGGCCAGCCTTATTGCCGTAGCAATACGTATTGCTGGATGTTATGCTAATATCATTCTGGCGATAGCAGTACTTCCTACTACTTTTTTCGGGATGATATTTCCAACTGCCGATGCTATAACTAATAGTTTTTCTTTATTGTTTATAGCTGTTGTGTTGTGTCTGTATCAGCGAGATGGTGTATTGCATTTCAGACATATTGTTTTGCTCTGTGTTCTGAGTATTATGTTGGGGCAGGTGAAGATTACATGCTCGATTATTGTTTTATTTGTATTTTTTCTTTTACCTAAAACAGCCGATAAAAAGATGAAAGTATCTCTATCGCTTCCCGTGCTATGTGCTTTTACGTCTATGTGGTTGTGGCGTATGAAGACTTCGCATATAGCGGTTGCACCGAATCGTGTTTCCTTGCAGGAGACTCACGATTTTGAGATGCAGTTGATGCTTTCTCCTTGGAAAATATTTTCTTTGCTTGGACGTGTACTGTTTGAGCCTTTAGATTTTGATTATGAAAAAATTGACGGTCAATTAGTGAATCCGAGAAGAAATCTTCAGTTTTTTACTGGAACTGAAACGGTCCAATTGCCTTTAATTGTTATGGCTCCGGTACTGATTGCCATTATGATGTTGCTGATTGTTCATACTTCATATAAGCGTATGTGCGGATATCAGGTTGCGATTGTATTGGCGATTCCTATTCTGTATTTTGTCCTGTCATGCGTAGCCATGGCGGTTACTTGGAGCGGAACGGTGGATGATTACGTGTCGGGTATGCAGAGTAGATATTTGATACCGGTTTTACCGTTATTTGCTTTGTTGTTTCCGGGTTTAATTAGCTTTGAGAATGTCAATTTAAAGAAATATAGAATGTCTGTATTTTTGTTAATATTATTTTCATATATAGGTATTTTAATTTCACATTTGGTTCAATGGAATTGAAAATGAGGGATATGATACTGTTTTAAACTTGGCATCATATCCCTTTAAAAGGCTGATTTAAATTATTATTTAGCATACCAGTGAGGCACTTTATTGCCATTGCGGCATTCGCAGATTATTGGCGTGCCGTCAACATCGTTCTTTTGCTGCCCGTGTTCGGATTTCTTGCAATATTGTCCGCGGATGTTTTTCCCTCCAGTATTGCCGTTAGTGCCAGGATTGGCATTGTTGTTTGAAGCCTTACTGACAAAACGGCCAGTAACGGAATCAAAAGTTGCATATGAATTCCATTCGGGAACCCATGCGCGTCCGTGTGCCATTGCGCCAGTGGTCTGGTCGAAATAGTAATAAGCACCATCTTGGTAGTGTAATCCCTTGACCATCTTTCCGGTTATCCGGTCATAGCGTACCCATTTTCCACCGTTGGAACGAATATAGGTATCTCCATGGAACATGGCACCGGTATATTGATCGAACAAGTACCAGCCCGTATGGCTGCTGTCGTAATTCACGAAAGCCTCGCCATGGGCCATTTTGCCGGTTGTCCAGTCATAATATACCCATTTGCCTCCATTGGAATGGATATATTTCATGCCTTTGGACATTGCGCCGGTTGTTTGGTCGAAGTAATACCAACCGCCGTATCGGTAATCTTCGCCTTTGACCATATGGCCATCCCCGTCATATCTGACCCATTTATTTCCGGAAGAGAGATACGCGTCTTTGTCGTGTGCCATTGTTCCATCGGCATCGAGCCAGTACCAAGCATCGCTGCCCGGATCATAGATCTCTTTTGAACGCGCCATAATGCCGGAATCAAACCAGTAGTATTCGCCGTCTTGAGTTACCCAACCAGTGTAGTCAGACTCTGGCGCCGACACGGTTTCTTCCGCGCTAGCTGGAGCAATTGGCAAAATCGTCATTGAAAGAGCCATGGTTGCGGCAATGGTTCCATGAATAAATTTGCTCTTAGAAATCATATCCATTATCTCCCTCTTGTTGCTATGGGTAAGATACTTAAATTTTAGACCTAAAGTAATTGCGACAGGAGTTATTGTGATGGTGCATCTGAATCGATGTCGTGCGTAACGGTGTGGACGATTGTTTAAAGTGCAATGTAACCACTACGATTAGTGGATGAACGGAGAAAATGGCGATAGGAGAAGACGCATGGGACAAGAGGTCTCTATGGATACTGAGCGAATGGACTCGTGGGAAACGGTGATGCGCGTTGTGTATCCGGTCAAAGATGCTGAACAGACCCTCCCTCTGTATGCGATTGACTGGACTCGTCCGCATGTGGCGGAAACCACTCTGGATTCGCGTATCGACATGCGTCGTCTGGAATTCGGCTCCATGAACCAGTCCGCATTGCAACGCATGTTACGGAATGCCGGATCCTCTAACGGGGTTTCCTGCGATTCATTCGAAATTACGGGACGTGCTTCCGTAACACTACGAGATCATGGTCACATGTCCGGATGTACGTTCTTCAACGCGTTCCCCGCATCGTATTGGCGTCGTTGGACTGGTGTGAAGACCGTGCGCTTCGCAGTGTCCGTTCAAGGAAACGCCAAGATAAACGTCTTCCGATCGACGGGTCGAGGCCTGATTTATCCGGTCGCGGAGCGGATTGTCCATGCTGCGGATGCCTCGGCTTCCGTATGCGTGGATGTGCCTATGACCGGGCTCATGGACGGTGGTTACTTCTGGTTCGACGCGGAATCGCTAGGTGGACCAGTCGTTATTTCCAATGCGACGTGGTCTGTTCCGCGTGAGGCACGCACAGCCAAGCATGACACTTCCATGTCCATCGCCATTACCACATTCAATCGTGCCTCGTACTGCATGAACCAATTGCGCGCCATCGCAGGAGCGCCGGCACTGCGCAAGCGACTGGATACCGTGTACTGCACGGATCAAGGCAACGATCTGGTCAAAAATCAAGAAGGCTTTGCCGAAGTATCCGCCGACCTTGGAAAGCAGCTTACGTATATTCAGCAAGCCAATTTGGGTGGATCCGGAGGCTTCTCGCGAGGCATGTATGAGACCGCAAAAGCTGGGAACAGCGATTTCGTGTTGCTGCTGGATGATGACGCCATCAGCGAGCCTGAATCGATTCTTCGTTCCATCCAGTTCTCCGACTATACGATCCGTCCGGTTCTTGTCGGCGGCGGCATGCTCCATCTTGATAATCGCACCATGCTTTATACGCAAGGCGAGAGGATTAATCCGCAGCGAATGTGGATGTACCCGTCCAAGAGCATGGGATACAACCATGATTTCTCTGTGGAACCGCTCCGTGACTCTCCGGATCGTCATCAGCGCATTGATGAAGACTTCAATGGGTGGTGGATGTGTCTGATTCCGATTGCGGTTGTGAAGAAAATCGGTCTCTCCATGCCGGTGTTCATCAAATTCGATGACATTGAATATGGTCTTCGTGCCAAGAAAGCAGGATTTCCCACAGTCTGCCTGCCAGGCGTGGCCGTATGGCACCAAGCATGGCATGACAAGGATCCAGCACGTTCGTGGGAGGAATACTTTACTGAGCGTAACCGTTGGCTCGCGGCATTGTTGACGTATCCGGATAGGCCGCCTCGCATGTTGGTGGAGACCTTGTATGGTGATGCCAGTCTCGGGCTTCGGTTTGTGTACTCTGCCATGGCATTGCATCATATGGCGCTAAGGGATATTCTTCGAGGCCCACAGTACCTTGTAGATTGCTTGTCGACGAAACTTGGCGAAGTGCGTGAACTGCGAGCAAAATATCCCGATGCTCAGGCCAAGGGGAGTTTTGAGGAGTTCCCTGAGCCAGCTGGCGAGGTTGAACCGCCAAAGAACCATCCATCGACTATGAAAAGCCGGTACAAGGCGGCTGTCGGCCTTATCGCGAAGAGCTTTATCAAGAAGGCCAATCCCGATAAAGCCACTCGTCCGGATGCGGCCATCCCCGCACGCGATGCTGCCTGGACTTGGCTTGCCTTTGACCATGTCAATTCTGCGTTGGTCACTACGGCAGATGGCAATGGTGTAGCATGGCTAAAGCGAGACAACAAACGTTTCCGTAAGAGCATGATGGAAGGATATCGGCTTACACGCAAGATTCTGAAGAATTGGAAGCGATTGTCTGCCCAATACCAGTCTTATGGGATTACCTCCATGGAGACATGGGCAAGAATCTTTGGAGATGAATAACTCGGAGTATGGATCGGCTGCGTTCATTCGTGGTATGCGAGTATCATGAACGCGAAACGCACATTGGCAGTGCGCATTTGCAATTGAACTGACTGTTTTGGAAGGTTGTTTTCTTATGACTGATGCGGTGGAGTATCCCGATCTGGTGGTCGTGGGCGCGGGCCTGTT
>ERZ1034669.220-NODE-220-length-24348-cov-11.941959_pt1 | contig 24348 bp, 22 predicted proteins | sample MGYA00520705_ERZ1034669 | MGnify/ENA primary metagenome ERZ1034669 (study PRJEB33766, sample SAMN09781766) | gut metagenome | biome: gut microbiome | host: Homo sapiens | place: Madagascar | study: EMG produced TPA metagenomics assembly of the PRJNA485056 data... | reverse complement strand
ATTTATTGCTTCATTTATTGCTTCATTGTAGAATATACATGTTATAGGAGAGGCAATATGACTGAGACAGAAAGTGTTGAATACAAGGCAATTCTGAATGATCAATTGGAAAAAGAAATTGTAGCATTTCTAAATTCTAATACGGGTGGAGAAGTGAACATAGGGATGAATGACAAGGGCATTCCAGTAGGAATTGAAAACATTGACTTAACCGAGCGTCAGATTAAGGATCGGATTAAGAACAATATCTCACCAAATACCATTGGTTTGTTTGAAATCGTGATCTCCAGAAACAAAGATTATATTAAAATTATTGTTTCCAGCGGGAGCCAGAAACCGTATTACATCAAAAAGTACGGAATGTGTCCGGAGGGCTGTTATATCCGAATTGGACCATCAGCCGAGAAAAGGAATGAGGAAAGGATTTTCAATCTCTTCCAGAAAAGAGAAAAAAGAACCTTAACAAATATCGAATCCGATAATCAAAACCTAACCTTTAACTATCTACGAAGCAAATACACGGAGGCCGGGTTTGATGTAGGAGATAATTTCGAATGCCAATTAGAGCTTTATACAAAAAGCAAGCGATTCAACCGTCTAGCCTATCTCCTGTCCGATCAGTTTGCCTCACCAATCCAATATGCTAAGTATTCCGGGAATGATGTTTTTGATTTAGCGGAGCAAAAAACATTTGTAAATCAGTCTCTGATCAAAACCACCTCTGAATTGCTTTCTCTATTTCAATCTCGGAACAGGACTTATACACAAATCACCCCAACCGGAAGAGAGGACAAGTCTAAATTCAATCCGATTGCCATCCGTGAGCTGGTTGTCAACGCTTTTGTTCATAACGACTATAGAGGAGAAGGCTTGCCGACATTTGAGGAATTTTCAAATCGTTTTGAGATTTCTTCTTTGGGTGGCCTTCCGCAGGGATTCACAAAGGAGGATTTTTTCGGAGGGTATTCATTACCGACCAATCCAGAACTAATCCGTGTCTTCCGTGATTTAGGATATGCAGAAAGATTAGGCACTGGTATTCGCCGTGTTCTGAAGTTCTACCCAAAAACGATTTTCTATTTTTCTCCTCACTTCCTACGTGTCAGTATTCCGTTCTATCATCCAAAAGAAAACGATAATGAAAAACAGGATAACCGTTCGATGATTCTTGCACAAATTAAACAGAATCCATCCATTACCAGAAAAGAACTTGCAGAAGCGACAGGCCTATCCTCCTCTACCATATACCGGGAAATTAGCACTCTAGTAAGGGAAAAGAAGCTCATCCGACAAGGATCCAATAAAAAAGGCTATTGGATTATCAGGGAATAAAGGACTGAAAGCAACAAAAAGGCACGGAGCATCTTCGATTCATTCGATGATGTTCCGTGCTTTTATTTGAATCAGCTCTGATGAATGTTAGGCTTTGAGCCTATTGATGGGAACGACATAGATTCCGTCCTTGCGTCGATACAGAGGTCCAAATCCAGTAAGGATCCTCCTAAAGGAAGGCGCCGATAAGCTGCTCTTCGTTGCAAGTTTTTCCTTGAGGCGATTTAATCGAGTTGCTCCGTATTCTGTCAAATCAATCCCGCCAAGCTTAATTTCAATTGGTGCCCATCTGCCATCGTTGAGATGGATGACTGCATCGCACTCAAGGCCTGTATTGTCCCGGTAGTGGCGAATCCTTCCGCCAATGGAATTCCTATAGACACGTAAATCTCTAACCGCCCTATCTTCGAAGAATAATCCAAAAGAGTTCCTATCCGATAACAAATCCTGTGGTGAGATATCTAATGCGCAGCAAGCAATCGAAGGATCAACGAAATGCCGGGTGGGTGAGGACCTAATTGCCGTCTTAGAACGAATTTCCGGACACCAGGCTTCCCTATCCTCCAGAATGAAAAGATTTTTTAATGCGGACTGATACTCCTTAAAAGTCTTTACATCCCTAATTCTCTCATCATTCTGCTTTACATCATTGATCCTGGTTTTCCTGGATGCTTCGGTTGAAATATTCCGAGCATAGGATTTTAAAACCATCCGAAGAGTATCGGTTTTCCTATTGCGGTATTCTGGATTGTCGCTCTCGCTAAAAGTAAACAGCGAATCAAAATAGTTTTTCGTCACTTCAAGAGCAGACTGTCTATCAGTAACAGCCAAAGACAAAGGCCAGCCACCACGGCAAATCAAATAAGATAAATCCTGAATCGTGAAATCCTGATTTGGATCAATGATGTCTTGATCCGGATAGCTGAAAAGAGATTCTAAAGAAACTTTCCCACTAGAATCAAGAGATTCAAATAAAGACATCGGCATCCTTTTGAGAAGGACGATACGTCCTGCTCCAGTATGCTGAATCTCAAGTCGGTCTGGCGGGGTGGCACTTCCTGTAAGTAAATATTTTCCAAATTCGTATTTGATATCAAGATCTTCTTTCACATAGTTCCAGAGATCAGGGATTTTCTGCCATTCATCGATTAAATGTGGTGTTTCACCAGATAAAGCAATTCGCGGATCTAATTTTGTCCTCCGAATAGCATTCCTAGTGTTGATGCGATAGATGCTCTTAGCAAACACAGAGCATGTTGTTGTTTTCCCACAGAATTTTGGGCCTGTAACCAAAACAGCTCCTGAAGTATGGAGTTTCAATTGAATCGATTTTTCAATGTATCGTTTGTAGTATTTTGGCTTATCCATATCAATAAATATAAAATTAAAGCACAGCTTTGTCAACGTTTTCCCTGTTTTTTCAATAGTTTATTCCCTGCTTTTTCAGTTATATAGACCGAATCTGTGCGCTTTTTTCAGTTTTTTCCTAGAATTCCAGCAGCAAAAAAGGGGCTGTTGCACAATTCGGGTGATTCCGACACGCATCGGAATCATCGCTGAAGGGCAGCAGCCCTTTTTATGCTAAACAATCAATGCCAATACAGCTGTTTTCAATCTTTTTTACATACAATTGAAAATTTTTAATTCTTCTTTTCATTCCAATAACGGAGACGGATTATCACTTTTTATCATTAAAAAGGTGTTTTTAAATTATCAAACCAGAGGTTCGTTTGATGGTGTATTGTCCTCTTCGACAAAATCATCTTCCTCTTCATCCTAATCCGGCTTAGCCGAATCCAAGAGCTGTTTAATTCTATTTAGTCTATCATCAACAGAAGTTGTTACCGCATGCTCAGAATAGAAATAATTGTAGAGATAAGACAGCCCCCGAGCCTATATTCTTCAAAAAGAGCAAAGTTTTTATTAGTGTCATAGTTTCTAAATGCACGATTCACCCGTTCCACTTCGTTAGGAATCTCAGAATCGGCATTTAAGACAACCAAACGCAACAGAAAATATAGGGTTTCCCATCTGCTGGTGAATTGATCCGCCCTGATTGTAAATGATTTTCCAGTACTTTTAGGACATGGTTTTTCTTTCCGATTAAAAAGGGTGCCAAAAAAAGGCTGGTCAGCCTTTTTTTCTGTGTTTTCATCCACCAATTCATTGCACTTGAATTTTATTGCTTCACGACAGATTAGTCATTTAGCAGCAGAGAATAGGACGGAGAAAAAAAGCATTTGCTAAGATGTTTTGTCACTATAAAGAAGCAAAAATGCCAGGCTACTTTGCCTGGCATTTTGCATCATACTAATTGTTAATCCTTGTCGTAATAATATTCCCAAGTAACTAAGTAGCCTTTGGTCTCACGAGAAGACAGGGAAACCTGATAAAGATAAGTGACTGTCTTTGCATGACTTTCTAAGTTATAGACATCCGAATATTCCTGCCTTGATACATTATTTACAGACGCACCATTGAAAGAATAACTGTAACGAGATTGATTAAAAGGATAGATGGCATTGTCTGTAATTACCCTACCTTGATTTAAGTACGAAGAATAATCGATAGGAACAATACTTCCATCGTTTAACCGATACTGGATACCCTTTTCCATCGTCGCTTTGATTCTGACTCCGTTGAACTTGTAATCCGAAATTAAATCAAAGCCTTGGGATGGATCATTCACAATACTGGTATGATCACATTCATGAAATTTGCCTTTTTTGTCTTTATAGATAACCGTTTGCGTATCTAAATCCTTAATATAGGAAACCTGGTCAAGATAAGTTCGAATATTATTCTCTCTCCTAATAAAACAACTGTAATTTGAACTGTCATTTAAACTTAGGTATAGTGTATTTGGATTCACAAACTGCTTTTCATAAGAAATCATAGGATCACGGACAGTCGATTTCTTAAGGGAAAGATTATCAGAGAGATAGGCCATCCGATCAATCTGCTCAGCAATAATCCCCTCCTTATCGAGCGGATAGTAGCAGATATAGCTTCCCACCATAACACGATAGTCTTTTCCGTTAAAGTTCTTTGTCTCATATACAGGGTACACTTCTTTCACAAGAAAATTCAGATGGTCCTTATAGGAAACGTTTCCAGAATTAAGATCCAGTTCATAGGCGAAGGCATGGTAATGCTCTCTTATATCCGACATAGAAGTATACTTTTCATACCCGAACCGGAACCTTTTCCCATTTCCAGGAATCCATGTTGAACTAGCAGAAGAAGCAAAGCGGAGGCTATTCCTGTCTGCAATCCTACTAAAGTTCTGGTCAAAAATCCTAGACTGCGATCCCCTATAATAATTTTCACTATTCAGTCCTATCTCATAAAGGTGCTTATATTTGGAGTCTTTCTTAGCATCTCCTTTAATAGTTCTGGAATTGTATTGTTCTTCTGTTAATGATTCAGTCTTTTCATTTCCATCACTATCAACGTAAGAAGCAAAGTAGTTATCATTATTGTTATTTGTATTTGACAAACGGAAGAAATCGACACCATAATTGTTCCTAGAACTACTTTCTAACTGATATAGTCCCAATCCGATGGTCGATAGTTTCTCGCCAGTCACAGAACTATAAACATCAAGAAGCGATTTGCCTTCATCAACAATAATAAATCGGCCTGATCCGAAAGATGCAAAACAAGAAGAAAAACTGAAGTCGCCTTGGAACTGGCTACTATTCATAGTACGTGCTGACTCTGTAATCAAAACAGATGGGGAAATCAAACGAATCGTATAGGTATACGATTTTCCTGTCCTAACATTGGGCTTATACCTAACATTGCCTTTTATAGAAAAGCGATCAAAATCCTTAATCTCTTCCCTGCTTATAAGATTTGCAGCTTCCTTCTTATCCGACTTCTCGTCAATAAGAGTTGCCCTTTTCTTCCTTTGAGAAAAGGAAAGACTGTTTAAAGAAGTTCCTTTCTGACACCCAGTCAAAGCAAAGAGAGAGAATAGAGAGAGAACAATACTTTTCTTCATAGATAATTCCTCCATATATGATCGTTTCTATTATACAACGAGCTTTGCTCTATAAAAAAGGAACCATCCCTGGTTCCTAATCTTCTTGTTCGTTATTCGTTCTCTGTTCTCTTTCTGTCTTGGTATAGAGCATCATTTTTTTCAGAGACATGCTCTAGTCCTGTCTTGAACAGGTCCTTGATATGGTTATCCGTAAGAGCATAAAGAACCTGTTTTCCTTTACGGTAATGAGTAACAATATCCATCTGCCGAAGTATCGCCAATTGATGGGAAACTCGGCTCTGAGACCTATCCATAATCAGAGCAATATCATTCACACAAAGCTCATGCTCAGAAAGAAGAGAGACAAGAGTAAGACGAGTAGGATCTGCAAAAATAGAATAGAACTTAGAAAGCGTCTGGAAAGAAGCAGGGGAAAGCCTCTTTTCACGGATCGCTAAGATATCTTTTTCATTAAGATTCGTATTATTTTCCATATGTTCTAATTATAACCTCAATTTTGCTTCTGTAAAAGAGAAAAAGTACCGATAATCAGCCATTAATTTATTGTTATAGTTTAAATCTATGTATATAATAATACATATGTTTATATAGGAGGAAAGAAGAGGGTCTCTTATGGTCAAAAACGGTAACAATATCAAGATCACCGGGGAGTATATTACCCTTGGTCAATTGCTGAAGTTCCTAGACCTTGTCGGCACCGGAGGAGAAGAGAAAATCTTCCTGAGGGAAAACGAGGTTCTCTTCAACGGAGAAAAGGAACAGAGACGAGGAAAAAAGCTGCGTGACAAAGACCAAGTCACTATCTTGGGAGTCACCTACACAATATGCGCCTAAGCCGGTTAGTTCTTCACCACTTTCGTTCTTATGATAGCTTAGACGTTTCCTTCCCTAGCACTAAGAATTACCTTCTAGGACATAATGGCAGGGGAAAGACAAACATCTTGGAAGCCTTGAACTTCCTATCTCTAGGAAGATCCTTCCGGACACTGGATACTTCTTCCCTCATCCAAGAAGGATACAAGGAAGCTTCTATCTACATCGAATACGAAAACGAAGAGAAGGAAAAACACTCCCTCTCCTGCCTAATATCCAGAGACAGCAAAACCTTCGCATACGATGGAGAGAAAGTAGCATCCCTATCCAAAATCCTAGGCAAGCTATTAACCATCGTCTACGATCCTTCCCTCGTCTTCTTCTTCAAAGACGAGCCAGAAAGAAGACGGAAACTATTGGACGAAGTACTAAGCCAGCTCAGCAAAGAGTACCTTTACGCTCTAGGACGCTATAAAAAGCTCCTGAAAGAGCGGAATTGTGCTCTAGCACAGAACTACGACCAAGATGTAATCAACGTGCTCAGAGACGAATTAATCAACTTATCCTACCGGATAAGCAACGAACGGAAGAAGCTAGTCAAAGTGCTCAGTTCCAAAACAGAGAACTACTACAGCCTTCTCTTCGGACAAGAACAGAACAACACCTTATCTCTCTTGTACAAAACAAACTGCCCTTTAGATGATGACCAGAAAAGCTTCGTAGAACATAGGCGAGAACTGTATGAACGATCCAAATCCTACGAAAACATCCGTCATCAGACAAGGATTGGTCCGCATAGAGACGATAGGGCTGCCATACTCAGAGGCAAAGACGTAGCCCGTTATGGAAGCCAAGGCGAGAATCGCCTTGCCTCCCTAAGCGTAAAACTCTCCGTCTCTTCCCTCTATCAGGAAAGACTCAAGACGCTTCCGATACTCTTACTTGACGATATCACATCCGACCTGGACGAAGTCCGAACCAAAAACCTATTGACTCTCATCGGAGAAAAAGACCAGCAGGTCTTCGTCACCGGAACCAGAGTGGCCGATGGATTCCAGGATTACGAAATATACCAAGTAGCCGACAACAGACTCACAAAGGAGGAAAAAGCAAATGGCTGATGAAGAAAAAGAAGTTCTGACCGAAGAAGAAAAAATTCGGAAAGTCAGAGAAGAAGCATACCGCAAACAACAGGCTAAGGTCGAAAAGGTTGCTCATGATGAAAGTTCTGCTCCAAAGCAGGAACAGGTAAAGATTGAAAAACCGGCAGAAGAAGACTTCAGCGAAAAGCACGTCGATTCTGTCCGCTTCTCCGAAGAACAGGAAGAGGAGAAGAGGAAAGCCAAAAGCGACTACACCGGTGCCGATATTGAAATCCTTCAGGGCTTAGAGGCTGTCCGTCAGCGTCCAGGAAGGTACATCGGAAGCACGGCAAGCCGTGGTCTTCATCACCTCGTCCGTGAAGCCGTCGATAACGGCGTCGATGAGGCAATGGCCGGCTTCTGCAAACATATCCATGTCACCATCCTGCCTGGAACCAGCGAGAACCCGATCAACCGCATCCGTGTCGAAGACGACGGACGTGGTATTCCCTGCGACACCAACAAACAGACCGGATTAAGCACCGTCGAAACGGTTTATACCATTCTGCATGCCGGCGGAAAATTCAACGACAAGACCGGATACAAGATTTCCGGTGGTCTCCATGGTATTGGTGTCAAAGCCGTCAACGCTCTTTCCACCGATGTTGCCGTCACTGTCTACCGTGAAGGCAAGATTCATCAGATTCATTTCCAGAATGGCGGCAAAACCGTTGCTCCTGGACTGCAGATTATCGGTGACTGTCCGATTGAGAAGACAGGTACTACTGTCGAGTTCTGTCCAGATCCGTTGATTTTCAAGGAAACTACGACTTTTGATTTCTCGGCAATTGCCTCTTACCTCCGTCAGACTGCTTATCTGACCAAAGGACTTGAGATTACCTTAGATGATGTCCGCGACAAGGACAACATCCAGCATGTCCACTATCAGTTCAATGGCGGAATCAAGGAATACGTCTCTTACATCAACGAGACAAAAGAGCGTGTCTTCGAAGAGATTCCTTATGTTACCGGAGCTAGCTCTGTCAACCCGGGTGGCTTAATCGATAAGCCGATTACCATCATCGTCGAAGCTGCTTTCCAGCCGACCAAAGCCGGCATTCTCAACAGGAACTCCTTCTGCAACAACATCCGCACCAATGGCGGAGGAACCCATGAAGAAGGCTTCCGTCTTGCTATCGGTCGTGAGCTGAACGCTTACTTCCGTTCCAAAGGATGGCTCAAAGAAACCGATGACAACTTCCGCAGCGAAGACTGCTTAGAAGGTCTGACCGTTGTTCTCTCCGTCAAACATCCAGATCCGCAGTACGAAGGACAGGTCAAGGATAAGCTTGGCAATGATGAAGTCCGCCGTGTTGTTTCCTCTATTGTCGGCGACTATCTCAAAGAGTGGCTCTTAGAGCATCCAAACGAAGGCAAAGCCTGGTATGAACGTGTCATCTCTGCTTTCAAAGGACGTCGAGCTGCGGAACGTGCCCGTGAACTTGCACAGGGACGTCTTTCTGCAGGCTCGGGACTACCGGATAAGTTAGTCGACTGCATCTCCAAGAACCCATTAGAGCGTGAGCTCTTCATCGTCGAGGGAAACTCTGCAGGCGGTTCTGCCGTGAAGGGACGGGATGCAAGAACACAGGCTATCCTCCCGCTCCGTGGTAAGATTCTCAACGTCGAGAAGGCCCAGGCTACCCGTATCGAGAAGAATGCCGAAATCTATAACAGGGTCACAGCGATCGGTGCAGGGCAGGGCGAAGCATTCGATGTCAGCAAAATCAAATACGATAAAGTCGTTATCAGGACCGATGCTGATGTCGATGGTTCTCACATCCGTATCCTATTGATGACTTTCTTCTATCGTTTCAGGCGTCCGCTTGTGGAGCAAGGCCACTTATATATCGCTCAGCCTCCGCTCTACCGTCTTACCTACCAAGGACACTTCTATTATGCCTTCAATGACGATGAGCTCGAGGAAATCAAATCCAAGCTTCCTGCCAATGCACGTTATGCTTTGCAGCGTTACAAAGGTTTGGGTGAAATGGATCCAAGTCAGCTCGATGAAACAACAAGGGATAAGAACCACCGCCGTAGGCTCCGGGTCACTATCGAAGATGCCCAGGAAGCCAATGATGCTCTTATCGATCTGATGGGCGAGAATGTCGAACCGCGTAAGGACTTTATTTCCAACAATGCCAAGTTCGTCAAGAACCTGGATATCTAAAGGAGGAATAAACAATGGCTGAAGAAAACAACAAAGAAAACCTTCCTGCCGAAGAAAAGAAAAAGGATGGGGGAATCCCCGGACTTCAGGAAGGCATTGTTCCCGGTATTACTGATGATGAATTCGGACCGGAAATCAAGAATTCCTTCCTTGACTATGCAGTCTCTACTCTGACAAGCCGTGCTATTCCGGATGCAAGAGACGGAAGGAAGCCGGTTCAGCGTCGTATCATCTATGCTAGGTGGGAGATGGGCATCACACCGGATAAGCCGTTCAAGAAATCCGCACGTGTCGTCGGCGACGTCATGGGTAAATATCACCCGCATGGTGATTCCTCCATCTACTTAGCTAGGTGCCGCAGGGCACAGGACTTCGCTAGGCGTTACAGGCTTGTCCAAGGACACGGAAACTTCGGTTCCACCGATGGCGATGAACCAGCAGCAGCCCGTTACACCGAAGCCCGAAGGAGCAAAATCGCTCTGGAAAGGACACGGGATATCGAAAAGGACACCGTCGATTTCGTTGACACCTATGATGCCGACGGAAAAGAGCCGGTCGTTCTTCCGTCCCGCTTCCCGAACCTTCTCTGCAACGAATCCTCTGGTATTGCTGTTGGAAGGGCAACGAGTATTCCTCCGCACAATCTGACAGAGACCATCAACGGAATCGAAGCCGTTATCAAGAATCCGGATATCACTGTCGATGAATTAAGGCAGGTCCTCAAAGGTCCGGATTTCCCGGAAGGCGGCGTCATTAGGGGACGAAACGGAATCAAGAACTACTTCCTGACCGGAAGAGGTTCTGTCAAAGTCCGTGCGAAATACCATACGGAAGAGAAAAACGGACGTACACAGATTATCTTCACGGAGTTCCCTTACAGGGTCAACAAACGTGAATTAGCAAAGACGATTGTCAACCTTGCGGATGACAAGAAAATCGAAGGCATTTCCTCCGTTGCCGACTATTCCTCCCAGAAGAGGGGTACTTATTTCGTCGTCGAATTAAAGAAGGATGCCATTGTCGATCTCGTTCTCAATCATCTGTTCCACTACACTCCGCTTCAGTCTTCCTTTGCTGTCAACAGGCTTGCCCTTGATCACGGAGTCCCCCGTGTCTTAAATAGGAGGCAGGCACTGAAGATTTACATCGATCATCAGGAAGAAATCATCACCCGCCGTACTCGCTTCGACTTAAAGAAAGCACAGGATCGTATCCATATCATTGATGCTATCCTCACGGTTGCCGATGCGATTGACGAAACCATCCATATCATCCGCTCCTCCCAGACCTATGAAGAAGCTTCTGCACGGTTAGTGGAACGCTTCCACTTCGATGAAGTCCAGACCAAGGCCATTTTAGACAGGCCTTTACGTCGTTTGACTGGACTTGATCAGCAGAAATATATCGATGAGAAGACCGGATTAGTGAAAGATAGCGAACACTATAATGCCATCCTCTCGGATCATTCCATCTTGGAAGAGACCTTAATCGGAGAACTGGAAATCATCAAGAAGAACTATGGCGATGCCCGTAGAACAGAAATCAGCGATTATGATATCGATGACGATGATGAATCCCTGATTCCGAACAAGGAAATCCTGATCTTCTTAACCAGAGGCGGATACATCAAACGGGTCTCTCCGGATGAGTTCCGTACACAGAACCGTGGTGGAATCGGTGTTACCGGAAGGAAGACAAAGGATAACGATGATATCGATATCCTGCGTCATTCCCGCACCAAGACCGATGTCCTGTTCTTCACGAATTTTGGAAAAGTCTATCGTTGCCGCGGATATGAAATCCAGGAAGGCAGCCGTACGAGCAAGGGCATTCCGATTGTCAACCTGCTCCGCTTAGCAAAGGACGAGAAGGTCAATGCCATCATCTCTAGGGATACCTATGAAGACACCTATCTCTTCTTCGCTACCAAAGAAGGCGTTGTCAAACGCTGCAAGGCAAGTGACTTCGAGAACATCAATGTCAATGGTAAGATTGCCATCACTCTCCGGGAAGGAGATGAATTAAGGGATGTCCGTCAGACCAACGGACAGGCCATCATCTCGCTTGGTTCCAGTGAAGGAAAGGTCTGTTCCTTCCATGAAGACGATGTTCGTCCGATGGGACGTACTGCAACCGGTGTCAAAGGCATCGACTTAGCAGAAGGATGCAAAACAGTCGGACTTGTAACCTCTTTGGATGGAAACAAGATTTTCTCCTTATCCGAAAATGGATACGGAAAGATCACCGACGTCCATGAATATCGTGTCACTGCACGTGGTGGCAAAGGCGTTAAGACCATCAAGGAAACAGAGAAGAACGGCGGTCTTTGCGTCATTAAGAACGTCAAAGGTGATGAGGATATCCTTATCATCACGGATCATGGCACGACAAGGCGTACTTCGTTAAGCCAGGTCAATGAGTCTTCCCGTAACACCATCGGTGTGAAGAGGATCACTCTCCGCAACAAGGAACATATCTCCTCCGTATCGGTTCTTCCGAGCGAGTCCGAATACGAGGAAACGGAAGAAGAGAAGAAGCAGGATGCTATCGAAGAAGCCAAAGCAACGGAAAATCAGGCTAAGGCCGATGAGAAAGCCAGGCAGAGGCTCTTAGACCGTGCTACCAAGGACGATAAGAACGGAGAAGACGATTCTGGGTCGGAAGAAAATGATTAGCCATTCCTCTAAGAGTGTATAATTGATTGCGTAGAATATCAGAAAGGACAAAAATCCCATGTTAGATGTCAAATATGTCATTGACCATCTTGAAGAGGTCATCACTAAGCTTAACCGCCGTAACGGAGACTATTCCTACCTCCGTGAACTTCCGGAATTAGACAAGAAACGCCGGGAATTCATCAGGCAGAGCGACAAGCTCAAAGCCGAGCGTAATGCCCAGAGTAAGGAAATCGGAAAGCTGAAAGCCCAACATAAAGACGAAGAAGCTAAGGCAGCCTTAGAGAAGGTTTCCTTCGACAAGGAAGAAATCGCCCGTTTGGATAAGGAAATCAGCAAAGTCGATGAAGACATCCATGAAAGGATGCTCAAGACTCCGAATATTCCGGATGATTCCCTCCCGATTGGTATCGATGATACCTATAACCGGCCGGAGAAGTATGTCGGCAAGCCGACAACCTTCACCTTCAAACCGAAATCCCACTGGGAGCTCGGTTTAGAGCTTGGATGCTTCGACTTCGACCGTGCCGCTAAGGTCACCGGTTCCCGTTTCACCTTCTATCTTGGTGCCTTCGCCCATCTCGAACGTGCCGTTGCTTCCTTCAGGCTTGACACCCATGTCAAAGCCGGATACACCGAGGTCCTTCCTCCGTATCTTGTCAACACCGATTCCTTAACCGGTTCCGGACAGCTTCCGAAATTCGCGGATCAGGCCTATAGGACCAACAACACCGGCGAAGAGTTCTGGATGATTCCGACTGCTGAGGTCCCGGTCACGAACTATTATCGTGGAGAGATTCTCTCTGCTGATGATCTTCCGAAGTGGTTCTGCGCCTACTCTTCCTGCTTCCGTGCCGAAGCCGGCGCTGCTGGAAGAGATACCCGTGGTATCATCCGTCAGCATCAGTTCCAGAAAGTCGAACTGGTCAAACTCTGCCTCCCGGAGAAGTCCTGGGATGAGCTGGAATCTTTGACCGAAGAAGCCGAGAAGATTCTTGAGCTTCTCAAGCTTCCGTTCCGCCGTGTCTGCTTAAGCACCGGCGATGTCGGATTCTCTGCTGCAAAATGCTATGACCTTGAAGTCTTCAGGCCGTCTTATAACGACTATGAGGAAAAGGATGGTATCTGGCAGAGTAAGTCTCCGGTCTACAAAGAGATTTCTTCCTGCTCCAACGATACCGATTACCAGGCACGCCGCAGGAACATCCGCTTCAAACGGGATAAGGATAGCAAGACCGAATATGTCCATAGGCTCAATGGCTCTGGCTTAGCCGTTGGACGTACCGTTGCCGCTATCATCGAGAACTACCAGAACGAAGATGGTTCCATCACCGTTCCGGAAGTCTTACGTCCGTATAGGCAGAGGGACGTCATTAAGTAAATACAAACCGGCGGATCAACCCGCCGGTTTTTCTTTTCCCATAGAGTAAGCGTATTCACAATAGAAAGTGGATTGTTTTTATATATCTATTTTTTATAATAGGTAGGTTTTTTTAAAGGAGCACGCGTTTCCTTATGGATACAGAAAACATACAGAAAAAGAACCTTTGGCAGAAATTCGCCTCTCTGTTCGATCCGAGGGATTTGACCAAAGGAAAAATATTCCCTGTCTTAAGGCAGTTCAGGGTTCCGATTATCCTCTCGAGGATCTTTCAGCAGATTTATTCCTTGACGGATGCTGTCATTGTCGGCAAGTATCTCAATGCAAACCAGGTCGCAGCGGTCAATGATACCATTCCGGTTGTGGGAAGGATTACAAACTTCGCCATCGGATGTACCGCCGGATTCTCCGTTGTCATTTCGAAAGCAACCGGGGAAGGAGACGAAGAAAAGGCACGAAAAGCCTTTGTAGCCCAGCTCTTCCTCTCGATTGTCCTGACCATTGTTATTACGATCGCCTGCTACTTCCTGATCGATCCGGTCTTATCCTGGATTAAGATTGATAAGAATTCTACCGATCCTGCCAGGCAGGAAATCTACAAAGAAGGATTCAACTATATCTTCATCAACTTAGTCTTCGGCTTCTTCAGTCAGATGCTGTATAACCTGATTGTTTCCTCTCTGCGTGCTATTGGTGACTCTCTCTTCCCGTTTCTCTTCCTAGTCGGTGGAACAGCACTGAATATCCTTGGTGATTTCCTCTTGATTGTTGTCTTCCCTCTCGGTGTCTCCGGTTCTGCCATTGCAACCGTTGTCTGCCAATGTTTGACAGCTATAATTGCTACTATTTACTTCATCGTACGATACAAACAATTTCGTATGCAAAAAGAAGATTTGCACTTTAATTGGAAAGAAATCGGCTATAACCTGAAGAGGGGACTCCCGCTTGGAAGGCAGGCCTCGATTCTCTCCATCGGTGTCATTATCAGGTCTTCTTCCGTGATTCCTTTTGATAGGATGATAAATGGCGGCACGATTAGTGGAAATCCAGCTCAGGTCGGATACGGAGTTGCCAATAAGCTCTCTGGTATCAGGAGGAGGTTCCAAGGCGCGATTGGAACTGGAAGGCTCTCCTTTATCAGTCAGAACAGGGGCGCCAAAAAGTACGATCGCATCAAGGAAGGCTTCAAAGTCGGAGGTCTAAGGATAGTCATCACGACTGTCTTATTGGTTCTTTTTGGCTATCTTGTCTCCATTAACGGAGGCTACTTGTTCCTCTTCCTTTCACAAGACAAAGTAACAGCCGATGTCATCAAGTTCGGAAACACTTATCTCTATACGATTCTTCCTTTCTATTTATTCTTAGGAGGTATCTTCTTCGGCCGGAACTGCATCCAGGCCTTAGAAAAACCAAGGATTCCACTGATTGGCGGTATTGCAGAACTGATTACCCGTACGGTAGTCTGTTTGTTCCTGCCTCAGCTTGTCAATCATGGTCCAATCAATGCAAACGCTAGTCTTGCAAGCTATATCTCGGTCTGCTTAGCCGATTCCATAACTTGGATTGTCTCCTGTCTCATTGTCAGGATTCCGACTGTTGTCAGGATTTCTAAGCTATTAAAGAGCGTATCCAATCCTTCTAAGGCAAGGAAAAAAGAACCATCGAAGAACTAGTTTCCGAAACTAGCCCTCGATGGCTTTTTTCTTTCTTGCTTGTGGTATAGTCTTATCTAGTTATGGAAGGATGGAAACTTAAGTCCGGATTACTGGATGATTCTTATCTTGAGAAGGAAAAGATAGCCTGTCTGATCAATGGGTTTCTTTTTTCGGACCAATATAAGACTTCTACCTATAAGTATGCCCTGTTCAAGGTTATCCTCGACAATATCTTTACGTTGAATGGTTTTACTCTGTCCCTGAAGATTGTTGAAAACGATTTTGCAAAGATCTATTGGAACCTTGTCAATGTCGATCATCTTCCTCAGAGGAAGGATGGGGTATCCTCCATTGAACGGATCGTCTCTTCCCTTGTTCAGAAATATCCTAGGGTCGAAGGGATTCCCTTCGACTCCCTTTCTCCTAGGATACGGAAAGAATATCTTTCCAAAGCCGGAAAGAATCCTTCTAAGTATGTCTTAGGTGCCCTATATGGTGATTTTAATGGGAAACTTTATGGTTTTGATAAGAAGGAAGACAGCCTTGTCTTCAATCCCTGTTTTGTCTCTTATCTGCAGGAGAACAAGAGGGTGTACGATAAGCTCGCCTTCTATCAATGGATGCTGTTCATTGAGAAACGATTGAAAAAGACAAAAGCCGTCATGGGCAGCATTGGAACTAGGCTTGATGAATCGACAAGAACAGATCGTTCTTCCCTGGAACGATTCAAAAAGGAAATTTACCAGACAGAAGGAGAGCATAGATGCTTCTATTGTGGAAAGAAGCTGGAGAACTCCTGTCATCTCGATCATTTTATTCCCTGGTCGTTCTATAAGCAGGATGTCTTATGGAACTTTGTCTGTGCCTGTCCCAAATGCAACGAATCGAAGAATAACCGCCTTGCTCCAGACCCTTACCTGCATAAGCTTGAGGAGAGAAACGAGATTACTTCTTTTATTCCTCTGCTTCACGGCTATAAGAGAGAGAATCTGGATAACAGGTACAAGAAAGCACTCTTTAACGGAATATCCATCTGGATTCCGAAGATGATGCCCATGCACTGAGAAACACCTGTCATTTAATACTTGCCGTATTTTTTATGGAAAGTTTACCGTGTGTTCTTTAAAGCCATTAGAATCGACATGTAAGCGCTTTCTCGTGTGCTTGAAGTTGTTTTTTTTAGTAAATAAAGTCAAACAAAAAGTGTCGATTTACAATAATTATGGTGATATCACTCAAGGAAGATGAGGCTGTGCCAAAAATTTTTAGTCTTGTTATTTTTGGTAAGTTTAAATAAAAGGAGATAATAATGACTGCATTTACTGACTTTGCAGTGGTGTATTACGTATTAGTATTAATTCTTCAATTTACATGTCTTTTCCTAAAGCCCCACTATCTGTCTACCTTGCCTTTGATTATTACCTGTTCGGTAGCCCTTGCATTACGAGAAAATAATATCTTCATCCTCTCATTTATTCAGGCAGGTCTTGTTTCTCTGCAAAGGCTTGTTTTATTCATCCTCAGTTATCGGAAAGATAGCGAGATTAGTAGAAGACAGAGGAGAACATTAAGATGAAGAAGGAATTAATCAATAGACTGATTGGAATCTGTCTTTCCGTCACCGCCCTTGCAAGGACTATTGCTTCTGTCACAGTCTATGCAATCGGCAAAAGCAAATACAGTACAATCAGGCTCGATGCAAATTGTTACTCTACTATTAATAGTGAAGACACTCTTGAAGCAGAATTAGACAAGCAAAAGCTGACAAGGAAGCGTTCCTTCTTAAGTGGTTCCTGCCAGATTTCAATTGATGATACAAAGAAGGTCGATACCTTTTATAGGGATGGAATATACTTTGACGAAAAAGGTAGCATGAGCCACAGGAAAAGGCAGCTTACTGAAGACAAGTATCAAATTAATCGGCAGAAAAAAGAAGACTCTGTTAAATCCTATTCGGGAGTCAGGCTATATGGCTTCTTTTCCGCTCTTTCGAGATTAAATCTGAAAGAGGGGGAAATGATTTCGGCAACAGATAACTATGTTTATTCTCTAGAGCCAAATAGTCACTTTTATAAAGACGGAAAGTGGCAAGAAGTTGACGAAAAAATCAGCGGGAACTATGCAACAATTGATGTCCTGGATGCAAATAGAAACTGGAAGAGCAGACAATACATTGAACGGAGTACATTATGGGTAAAAAAATAGAATATGCAGTTCTTAGTCTAGCATTATTGTGTGGAACAAAAGAATTAGATTCAGAGCCAAAGATAAATCATTCATTAATCTCTGCAGTAAAAAGAGAAGCGGCAATTTCAAACTCTACTTTTAACTTTGAATCAAACGATTACGGATGCATAGTTTATGATGCTGATCTTTTTTACCATGCAGATGGCAACGAAATACAAAGTTATCTGGACAAAGGAAATATAATAGCCATTGCCGATAACTCAGTTGATGGTTCTTTACTATCTAAAGTGATTCCATTTAATACTCCTTCCTTTGCCTTTGATTACGCCCATTTACAAACTTATCTTGGCTGCTATCTGTTTTCTTCTAACCACGCCAACTATTGTGTAAATGTAGTGGCAAACGCTTTATTCGACAACCCAAACGAAAGTGATGAAGATGTGCCGTTAACAACAGAGTTCAGATTCGATGAACTAGAGAAAGAACAAGTCGGGAAGCAAATGATTCAGGCTGGATTAAAAGTCAGTGCTAATTTCAGTCGTGAAGAAATTGATTGTGATCCTATTGTCTCTAAAGATGGAGCGTATATTGAAGAAACAGAAGAAACAGGAAAGATCAAAGCTTTTGGCTTTCTCACAAATTTGCTTTATCTTGAACCAGAAGAGGAAAAACTCCTCTGCAGCTATACAATCCAAACGGAGGTCATAGAATCTGGGATTGTAAAGACTGCAGAAGGGCAACAGCGAATATTTGATTGCAAAAGCAAATACATCATCGATGCAGAACCAGATTATGCCGTGCAGAATTATAGGGTCATGAGGAAGTCAAGCGGAAACGTAATCGATGCCTCATACCTGCAATCGAACACAAGTACTACAGCATCGCTCAAAGGGGGTATTAGTGCAGACAGTGATGGAATAATAAAGGCTGAATTAAGCGGCGGGATGTCTTATACATATAATTGTAATTCACAGGAAATTTCTAATGATTTAAAACCTGGCAATACTAAATCATGGAAATCAAAAATTCTCGATGAGCAATATAATGTTTCCTGGCCACTGGACCCCTCTATCCGTGCACTGCAAAATTTGGATGAGCATAGCATTAGTTTCTTTTCCCGCGTAAACGAGCTTCGAATAAAAGGGCGTGGATGGTGGATATTCGCTCGCCATTACGCTAGGATGACACAATTCCGTTCTGGGTTGCGTATTGAAATTTCTAATTCAGGGAAAATAAAACAGGATATCATTTACGGATAAATATTTTGCAATAGGCAATTGTCAAAAAAGTTAAAAATTTCCTCATTTTTTCTAAGCACCACAAAAGCAACTACTCGATTATAGCTCCCTCAGCACTTTAAAAGTCTAGTTTTTTCTACAAAGTAAAGCCGCTTTGTTTCTTTTCGTTTTCATTTAAAAAACACTGGAATTAGCATAAAGTTTGTTTAAGGAGAACAGGACAGCGGTATATAGGTGCTTCCTGGAAGACCGGTAATTCTTTTGTGCAATTTGTCAGCCTATTTTCATGTAATGCCACGCTTTATCAGCTTGATGCAGTCTCGTATTGAGAGGCATAAGTTTTCATGTCGCTTCGTGATGAATTTGTAAGTTCTTTCGTATGATTTGGTGTTTTTTTGCTTATTTTTTAAGTTGTTTTTTCACGAATATCTGTTATACGAAGGTCGGTGCCTTTAAAAGGAAGTCAGTTTATGTATAGAAAAAGCATAGGTTTCTTAGAAAAAAGCAAGCATCGCAAGCCACTATTTTACAGGGTACATGACTTGTCTGAAAGACATACTTCATTTTAGAGTTCGGACGAGCCAACTACGAAAATGTGACTACTCCAATTTGGAAACTAATCCAAAGCTGACCGAAGCATTTGAGGAAAATATCAGCCCTGATTATCTAATGCCGATTTTGTCCCAAAGCGAAGGTCAGACTATTGTAAAGGAAAAAGCACTGATCGTATTCGATGAGGGGCAGCTATGTGAAAAGGCTTTGACTTCACTCAAATACTTTTACGAGACTGCTCCTGACTATCACATCATTTTGAGGTCAAATCTGCCGACAACACCAAAACCAAGAGCTTGAAGGTCTATATGGACACCTACAAGCCTGCTTATGCGATTAAGCACTCCGCCAGAAACTTCGGTGTTGAGGGCAATAAAAAGATCGTCCCTCTTTATGCGGCATTTTGTATCTGAGTTTATATTACAGCTATAGCAGAAGGGTAGTCCCGAATTATGAGCTAGTTCGATGATGGACTCCTGCATTCCGGCATTTGCAAGAAGTAGGAAATTCCATGAGGATATGCATCGTTACTCGGCCAAGGATTTGGAATAAATATCAGGATTTTAAAATATTCACTGACTCTTTCTTTTTTCTTTTTCATCCACTATAATATTGGCAGCCCTACAAAGGGGCTTTTTATTTGGATTAAGGAGGGTAGAAACCATGCGTGAACACATTGTGCTCGTCTGTTCGGAATGCCAGGCAAGAAACTATGAAACCACCAAGAAAAAGGGAGATTCCAAGCGCAGGGAAGCAAGAAAGTTCTGTCCACGTTGTGGAAAATATACCATCCACAAGGAAGGAAAATAGGAATGAATAAAAGGAAACGTTATTTCCGGGGTGTCAACGAGGAAGCAAGACGTGTCCGCTGGCCAAATGCCAAACAGCTCTGGAAGTCTGTCGTCGTCGTTCTTGTTATTGCCATTGTCACTGCAGGTAGGATTGCTCTCTTCGACTGGGCCGCAAGGGAGATCAGGAAAGCCTTCGCCGGAATCTATCCAAAGGATTCTACGAGCGCATCCACATCTGGTGAAATAGCTAGGTTAGCAAGGAAAATCAAAGGAGGATTATTCTAATGGAAGACGAAGAAAAGAAATTATCCGAGGAAGCCTTAAAGGCTGAACCGGTTGTTCATCAGCACGTTTATAACCCAGATGAGGAAGACGATAATGAAGAAGAACAGGAAGCCAATGAAGCCCAGGCTGCTGAACTTCCTCAGAAAGCATGGTATGTCATCAACACCTTCTCCCAGCGTGAGCATCAGGTCAAGGATTCCTTAGAGAAGCGTGCAAAATCCTTCAACAGGGAAGATAAGATTTTCCGTGTTATCTGCGCCGATTATCAAGAACCGGTCTTAGACGAGAACGGAAAACAGAAGAGGAGCAAGAACAAGGTTACCGGTAAGAGGGAACCGAAGTTCAAGACCAAGAACTACTATCCTGGATACATCTTCGTTGAAAGGATCAGGACCGATGAGACTTGGTTCGTTGTCCGTAATACTCCAGGTGTCTCTGGTATTACCGGTTCTTCCGGTAAAGGTGCTAAGCCGTTCCCGATTCCACGTGAGGAAATCGAGCCGGTCTTAAAACGCAGGCACATCGAAGACCCCGAAAGGTATTCCGAATACAAGGTCGGAGACTGGGTCAAGATTCTCAATGGCACCTTCCAGGATTCCGAAGGCGAAATTGTCGATATCGATACAACCAAGGGCGAAGTTCGTATTCAGATTACGCTCTTCGGACGTGCAACGTTTGTCCCTGCCAGCTTCTCGGATATCGAGAAAGCAGACGAGAACGACACCAGGGATTACAGTCTTTAGTTTTCTTTAAGGATAACAGACCATGTCGGACATCTTAGTCATCGGAGGTAGCAACATCGATTTTTCTTCCCGTTCCGATAATCCCTTAATCAGGGGTGACTCCAATATCGGAAAGAGGACGATTTCCTTCGGTGGTGTCGGTCGAAACGTCTGTGAAAACCTTGCTCACCTTCACGATTCCGTATCCTTTATTACGGCAATTGGAAAAGACAGCAGGGGCCAGGAAAGGAAAAAGAGTCTGGAAAAGAGGGGTATTAAAACCTATGTTCCAGACCTCGATTATCCTTCCGGAAGCTATAACGTCATCTTAGACAGCAACGGAAACAGGTTCGTTGCTATCTGCGAGACATCCTTCCTCGACCATCTACGTGGAGAGGACAGGAAACCATTCGATTCTGTAATCAGAGAACACGAATACATTGTGCTCGAAGCGAACAGGAACCAGAATGTCATCGACTACTTATTTGATACCTATCCGGAAAAGAAGTTCTTAGTTGAGACTGTCTCTGCGAATAAAGTCTCCCGCTTTGTTCCTCACCTCTCCCAGATCTACCTCTTCAAGAGCAATGTCCTTGAATCCAAGTACGCGCTCAATGAAGAAAAAGATCCGATTTCTCTTGCCAAAGACCTGATTGAAAGAGGAGTAAAGAACGTTGTCATCTCCAATGGTCCAAGACCAATCACCTTTGGAAACAAAGATTCCATCGAACAGAGGAAGGTCGTTCCAAGGAAAGACATCGCTTCCGAAAACGGAGCAGGTGATGCTCTCTTCTCTGGTATCCTTCATTCTCTGCACCAAGGCAAGAGCCTGAAAGAAGCCGTTGCCTTCGGAAGTCTTGTCTCCGAAAGGACACTGAACTATCCAGGTGCCTGCAATCCGGATATCGGAAAGTTAGTAAAATAAAAACTTCCTTGAGGGTCATCCCCAAGGAAGTTTTTTATTGTTCATTCTTCTTTTGATAGATAGCAATCTGATTATGAAGATACGAAAGTTCCTTTTCAAACTCTAATCCGTAAAGAAGAGGATCCGTCTTGTCTTTTAGGGAATCCAGCCTTGCACGATGGGTAAAGTCATGACTGACTTTCACAGCATCTGTCCTGCTAAGTCCGTTCAATAAACATCCACAGAGACTCGATGCGAAGGTATCTCCTCCGCCATGGAAACTAGCGGGAACTGCTTTTGTGAAGTAGGTATCGATTTGACCACCTTGGTTCCATAAGGCACCGACTTCATCTTGCCTATGGATACCAGTCAGGATAGCATTCTTATGGTTCAGCTCTTTTAACTGCATCAGAATCTGCTTGTAGTCTTCCATTGAAAAATCACTCTGGTAATCTTTCCCTATTAGAAAACAGGCTTCTGTCAGATTGGGAAGCAGGAAATCTGCTTTTTTAGCAAGTTCTTTCCTAGCTAGGACATGATTCGAATCAAATCCAGAATAGAGCTTTCCTTTTTCTCCAAAGGCCGGGTCGACCACAATCTTAGTATCCTTCTCCTTCAGTTCATCCCTAATCTTCCTGACAATCGGAATCTGTCCGTTTCCAAGATAGCCAGTATAGATCCTATCAAAATGATGATTATAATTTTTCCAGTTTTCGACACTCTTTAGCCTCTCGGAAGTAAGATCATGATAAGTAAAAGAGGCAAAGGCAGTATGGTTGGACAACACGGCTGTTGGAAGACCGATGGTCTCAATTTCACAAGCAGAAAGAATCGGAAGAGCGACTGTCAGAGAACAACGTCCCCTTGCACTATAATCCTGAATGGTCAGTATTCGCTTCATTTTTTCCCTCTTTTATCGAATTCAAAATCGTATTCAACGGAATGGCAAACCTTGCAGAAAAATCTTTGGACTGTTTTTCATCCGGGAAAGAAGTTCCTTTCAGCCAATCTTCAACGACTTCATCCTGCAATTCCCTGTGGTCAGCAATAAAGCAGCAGGAAACCGAATAGGTTTTCCTGACTGCTTTAAGAATCTCCTTGAATACCATAGGTTTCCTTATTTTTTCCGGTTCTTCCGGTCTTTTTTATCCGAATTATTCTCTTCTTTTGGTACGAAAGTAGCCCAAGAAGAACCATCCTTGTTGTTATCGCTGTCTTCTTGTTCTTCTTTGGTGTCTTCAATCCTCTTTTTTTCTTCCGCTGGTTTGTAGCCTGCCTTATTCGTGCTCTTGCGACCGTTCTTCTTCAAATCAGAGAGATTGATAATACGGACATCTTTGTTCCTAACTTCCGTCGACCTGTTTTCCTGAACAGGCTGAGTGAAGGATTCCTCTTTCCTGATTTTCTTTGTGTTATGGACACGAACAAGAAGCATGATTCCAGAGACCAGGCCAAAAAGGAAGACAAGAATACCTAAAATCCTAAGAACAAAACGGAACAAATCCGGGTTCTTCTTGATGTAGAAAATAAGATAAGTCGTGGTCCCGCCAATTAGTCCAACAGCTCCAAGGAAATCCCAGACACCATGGGTGATGCTCTTCTTCGTTCCTTTTCCGATAATATGATCAACACCAGTTACAATCCTCCTTGCCGAGAGAGCATAAAGGAAAGTAATTAAGAAAATAGGGAACCTGATCGTAATAATGTCTGTCTTGCAGAAAAGAACAAGACTAAAAGAAATGCTCCTAAGTCCGAAAAGGACATCACTATTGGTAACATTACGATTCAAAAGGTATCCGGAAAGAATATTCCTGATTCCATAAACAGCAAAAACAATGCCGATGGAATAAGAAAGAACATCTTCCTTGATGCCACCATCTTTGCTCCTCCTGCCAAGGACAAAGAAAATAACTCCCAGTACCCTGAGAATAATAGACTGGCATAATTTAATCCATTTATAGACGGCAGCTGATTCTTTATCGATAGTTATTTTCGCTGTTTCTTTTTCTTCCATTTTAATCAAGACCCCCTAATACCAAACTGAAGATTATTATAGAATAAATTGAGGCATAGAATGAAGATGAAAACCCGGATTTCAAAAGTATATGAAGCCTATACGGCATTGTCCGACAACAGAGTAGAGAAAATCAATGATTCTCTTTATCTTGTTGCTTCTTCCGATTGTACAAAAAAGTACACGGTAAAAAGAGAAGAAGACCTGTTTTCTAGCAATGACAATGCGACTAGATGGCAGCATTATGCTGGCTATCCAATCCTAGCTGTCAGGATGTATGAAAACAGGATTTCTTATTCCAACGATATCCTTCCCCTAAGGAAGAATATCTGCTGGAAAAAGGAAAATACGAAATTCAAGAACGACTATGACAAAGCAATCGAGGATGTCCTTGCAAGTTATTCTGAAGAAGATAAAGAAAGAAAAGGATAAACAATAGTGTTGCTATCCTCAATATGCGGTATAATCTCCGTGC
>ERZ1034669.211-NODE-211-length-25138-cov-24.530319_pt1 | contig 25138 bp, 53 predicted proteins | sample MGYA00520705_ERZ1034669 | MGnify/ENA primary metagenome ERZ1034669 (study PRJEB33766, sample SAMN09781766) | gut metagenome | biome: gut microbiome | host: Homo sapiens | place: Madagascar | study: EMG produced TPA metagenomics assembly of the PRJNA485056 data... | reverse complement strand
TTAGCATAGTCACCGCTAGAACCAATCTTAGCATAGTCACCGCTAGAACCAATCTTAGCATAGTCACCGCTAGAACCAATCTGAGCAGATTCACCGCTAGAACCAATCTGAGCAGATTCACCGCTATTATCTACAAGTTTATCAGTAGTCTTAACTTTAGATGGTGATGTGATTTCTTTCAGCCACTCAACACCGATATTAATAATGTCAGCCAGCTTCAACTCAGCCTTTATCTTGATGTGTGAAGAACATACCTTTGTTGACTTTTCTTCTTCGTCAATCTTGCCAGACTGCTCTACCTCTGCAAAGCGAGAGTTAAGCATATCGTAGTAGTCCCATACTTCCATAGGAGACTTGCAAGCATGGAAACCTCGGCCACAACACTTGATTTCTCCGTCCATATCGTACTCTTTTCCAACTTCGTACTGGAAATCACGGCATTTCATATCCTTGTCGAATCCCTTGTACGATTTAATCACATTTTTACTCATGTTATATCTATTTATGCCCGAAGGCGGTTAAATATCAAATCTTTCTATCTTTATGAGATATTATCTCACACTCATTTCCTCTGTTGTTCCAATAACCACATTTGTAACATTTTCTTGCATAGAAAGGGCAATGGTGGTTTATTTGTGTTGCTATACTCATGGGCATTGAATCTCTTGACATATCTTCTCTATATCGTTCATACTATTAATCTTTAATTACTACTATTCCAAAAGTTACGATATACCCGAACAGAGTCAGGAATGCTAGAGGTGCAATTGCAGAAGCCTCAAATAAATAGTAGCAATGCGCTTCCAGTACACCAATCAGTAAATAGGTAATAGAAGTCATAATAATTTTAAACTCTTTCATTGTCACTTTCTTTAATCTCTTTGTAAATAAATTCTTCCCTACAAGGAATAGATATATCTAAAGTGCAACCCTCTTTATTAAAGCAACACCCTATACATTCTCCTTTCTTGGCATCAACTACGTCGTACTTTTTGCCTTTTTCAAATCCTGCCATATCTAAAACGCAATTCTAAAATCCTTACCTTTCAAAGTAGGTCTCTTTTGGAGGACGAACTTTGTTAAATCTTCAGAATCTATCGGGAAGAGCGCACAATATTTATACTTTAATGTGCAGACAAATCTTCCGTTGAGCATTATATCAAATACAAATGTTTTCATTTATTATCTCCTTTCTTGATTAAATCAAGTAGTTCTTCCACGAATACCCAACCAGTAAAAGTATATGCTCTAACTCTAATTTCCCACATTTCTTGATATGTGTCACAAGCAGTTTCATTTAACATGGCGTTCATATCGTAGAGCTTAATATTACTATTCACTTTTGAGAATGCGAGAATCTTACCATTGTCATTTCTAGGAACTTCGCTAGCAGGATGAAGAAAATCCTTTAAGAGCTCATAGATAGCCCACTTAGCACCTAGTCCAATAGCTTCTTTGATGTCCCCCTCATAGAACATTTCCTCTTTATCATCATTGTCGAAGACTATTTCTTCACCATTTAACAGGAATCTATCTTCATAGATTTCTTCCTTGGCAGCTTCTATTTTCTTATCGTCTATCATAATCTACCCTTTCTTTTTCTAAGTTCTAACATTCTCCTAGTTCTACGATTTTCCTTGCCGCTAGGAGGGTTGCCACCAAGCTTTACTTCTGGGATTTCATAATTCATATAGTTAGAAGCTTCTTCATTGAGTGCCTTAACTACTTCTTCAGTCAAGGCTTCTTTAAGTGATACACCAGTTGGTGTTACAATTATCTTTGCATCGTCTCTAATCATACTTACTCCTCCTCTTCGGTTTCATACTCATTTTGTAACTTCTTGACCTCGTTCACGAACTTGCTGACATCAATATCACAATCAATTACCTCTTGGTTGTTTTTGATGGCATCTTCTATCAGATGGGTGCATTCTTCGGTAAAACCACAGATATGATCACCTTCGATGGTGTAAAGATACTTGTGTGTGTTATAGTAAGCACACTGGCAGAGAGTTAAGCCCTCTGAGTTGAGGCGACCTCTTACTTCGGAATTATTGATGCGAAGGACAACCATCTTACCCTTGCTTGAATAGTACTTGCGGTATTTGATTCGGTCTGCAACGATGATTGCTATAGCTACCAACAACAGGATAGCTAGCAAGATGATAACATCTATTTGAATTGTATTCATAACTTTCATTTTGTTTAATTGTTTATCTTAATTCGTCCATTCTTCCAGGATTTTGAATGTGCAGTTCCTTATTGACATCGTGGAGGCTGACGGATGGCAATGTATGCGTATCGGGGTCTAAACCCTTCGACTTACAGTAGTTTCTCCATGCCTCTATGCCATGAGGTTTCTTTGCATCCTCTATCGCTTTCAGTCGCTCTTCTTCTTTTCTGCGCTCGTCCTCTACCCTTCCACGCTCAAGCAGAAGTTCTTTTTCGTATGAATCAAGTGCTACCATTAAATCTTGTGGATTGATGGTAGTGGCAGCAGACTTGTCTTCATATTCATGCTTATACTGATACAGTTTTCCATACTTACCTTCCATTATTCGAATAAAGGCGTAGTCGAGTTCAGTTGTAGTCCAATAATAGTACTTGGTACATAATCTTGTTGCAAGCATTTGTATCTGAAACTCTGTGACTATATCGAAGACTCCAAGAAAAGTGAAGAGTTCTATCAGTCTGCCCTTTACCCATCCGACGAGTGAGCGCAAGCCACCTTGCTTCTGAACACTGAGCAAGGTGGTTGTACTTTTACATATAGCACTCGTAAAGGAAGATGGGCGAACGTAGTTCGGTTTATCCTTGATAATCGGAACCGAGGATTCTTGCAGCCTTTGCTGCGAGATTGACAGCTCGTTGTTGTTCATAATCTTGCTTTTGGATAATTTCGTCATTCCAACACTCACCATTAAGATAAGTGAGTGGGTCTTTTCTGTATACAGGGTCGGGCGTAGATGCTACGTAAATAGGAGTAGCTTTCATGCAAGCTACCTTATCGTTAAGGCTTAACTTCTTCCACTTAGCCTCAGCCTTCTTGCGGCCTCGTTTTTTATTGTAGGCATTCCACCATTCCTCAAAAGGCGGTTCGAAGCCCAACATCTGTTTTTGCTCTTCTTCAACCTCCAAGTCTACCGTCTCCACTTCGGCATTATTGTCGAATAACTCAGAAGGCTTGTAATACTTACCGGTAAGCACCCATCTTGCACCAGCTACAAAAGCATCTTGCAGGGGTTCACTTTCCGAATATTTATTAGCCTCCGAATGGATTTCCTTTAACGTTTTCATAAGCTATATGATTTTGATGATTTATACCCAACCGGCACCCGAGTTCTCGAGTTCTCGCTTGCAATACTGCAAACCCACTTGGTCATCGGGTTCCGGAATCATGATGCTGCGGACATTTGCGTAATCTATCACGTTTCGGATAACGCTGCTAGCCTCTGCTGTGTTGAGGGAAGTGAGAGGCTTGTATTTGCGGTTGCCTGTCTTGTCTACATCTTCGGTATAGAAGATGTAGCTGCAAACGTTGCGCTGAATATCACGAAGCGTTTCGTAGAAGGTTTGCCCTAGTTTTAGGGCGAGATAGCAAATCATGAAGTGGAGATAGCTAGACTGCTTGTCGGTCTGAATGGGGTGAAACTTCTTTAGCTCGATTCTAAAGCCACATTCTTTGGCCTTCTGAACTTCCTTCACGATTTTCAGATAGTCACGAGGATCATTAGGATTGTATACACTCATATTTTAATAATTACATTAGATTGATTACTAAACCCTTGCAAGCATAGTCGGTTGGAACACCGAGGACCTGCTGGAATTTGTTTACGGCAACATCGGGGTTAAGATGGCGTGCTGAACCATGAATGAGGACGATGCGCTTGGCGGTATTGGCTGCCTTGCATTCGTTGAGATACTCGATAGAGTGAGACAGACTCATGTGGGAAAGACGGATGCGGTCGGCTTGGCTGACTATCGTCTTGCCTTCGTTTACGGCTTTTTCTAAGAGAGAATCATCATAGTTGCATTCTGCCAAGAAGTAGCGGCACCCTTGAACTACATTTTCCATATTGTAGCAATCGGTGAAGAACATCATGGTTCCCATTTCCGGATGATGAATGAGGAAAGAGAAACAAGGCACATCGTGTTCTACCTTCATCGGGGTTATGCTGAAAGCACCAAGATGATAGGTCTGTTCTTTAATCATGCCTTTAACTCCCTTGCATTTCTCGGATAACTCTTCGGTAGAGTAAGCATCGATTCCTGCTCTCAGAAAGTCTTTGGCATTTTTTGCATGATCGCCTTTCAGCCGTGGGAGTGACTGATAATCACTCCCACGCATTTTGATGTTTTGAGGTTTGCAACTTTCTTTACTTCCTGCAACGGACGACCTGCCTCTATACAGAGCTGCTGACCATTACTATCCTCCAGTACGTAGGCATTGCCAAGACTATTGCTATTTACGACTATTAACTTCATATTAACTCAAACTAAACTTTTGAGCCTGTGGCTGCTCATCATGTACTTCTTCGGCATTCACGACTTCGCCGGTATCAGCATTGACCGTGATAACGTTCTTTGCCTCGGCAAACTCCTCATCACGCTGAACGATGGCAGAAGGAGCCTCATCAAGGTTCGTGATGTCATTTGATTCGATAGAGAGTTCTCCCCACTTCGACAGGAGCCTTCTGAGAACAGTCTTGATGGCCATACTTTCGAAATTGGAATACCATCCTACGCCTTCGCCACTTCCGTTGGCAGCCTGCTTGAGAGCCATTTCCTTCAGCTTCTCAGCATCGACCTTTTCGCTGAACTTAACGGTAGGACTATACTGCTTTGCGTACCGGCATACCTCATCAAGAGTCATATAGAGAAGTTTGGTAAGACCATCCTTCTTCTTGAAGTAGGCGAAGTAACCGATTGGAGTATTTGAAATCTGAGCACCCGAAAGGTCAAGCTTTCCTGTAACCTTGTCGTAATGGTTGAACTCGCCTTCGTATACCACATCAGCGTTAATAGTCTCGTACTTGCCAGTACGCATAGCCAACTGGAGATAACCCTTCGTACCGATAACGAGCGTAGGAGTCATTACTCCTTTATTCTTGAACGGAAGGAGATACGCCTGTCCCAACTGCTTATTGAGAGGCAAGCGAAGGGATGCTGCCTTCAGAGCCTCAGCCATCAAGTCGTTAGGTTTACACTGGAGCAACTTTTCATCGGACGAAAAGATTTCCATGAGTGAGGTACAGAAAGCACCTTTGTTCTCCTTTAATGAACTCTGCAACAGGCTTTGGTAATAACTATTGTTCATTACCGCCTGAAAGTTCTTAACTGCTACTGCCTTCTGAGAAGGCTGCGTCTTTGCTACTGCTGTATCTGCCATGATTACTTCTCCTCTTCTTTATGATTGATTAATACCTTAGCGATACCAGCCAAGGCTATAGTTCCCAAAGCAAGGTTGATTTCACCACTTTCCGGAAAAAGTTCTTTCGGATCAACCTCTACGCTATCGTGGCTATCTAACCACTCCTTTATCCGGCTCGAATCCGTTCCGTCCTTCATGCCTCCTCCTAACGCTAGAGTACCCTTGATAAGGTCTTTATCAACCAACATTTCTAATTTTAAAATTTCTGCCATAATTTTTATTTACTTATGAATTTGATTAATTCTTCTTTCGTTTTAAACACTTCGCTTTCTTTCCTTGTTGGGAATACGGCGAACTTATACTGAATAGAGCAAGGTGCCTCGCCTATCTGCTGAAAGAATACACCCACGATGTTTGCACGTCGGATTTTGTACCCATCGAGCAGATAGACTGCATCACCTATATCGAACTTGGTCTTGATTTGCATGGTGCGTTTCAATCCATTGTTGCCAGAGCGAAATGCTCAACCTTCAATTTATCATCCTTCGATACTACCAGTCGGATTTGCTGACCGCCTGTGCTGAGCGGATGGTTAACGCTTTCGCATTCGTCTAGCACGACAGGAACCGATACATCATAGAACTGGCCGATAGTGCGCGCGATGTCGATTCCGGCATTCACCTTTGCTGCACCATTGAGGCGGCTGTAAGGCACACCATTGTGATAACATTCGCAATAAGGTTTCTTCTCACCATCGAGTTTTGGAAGGAACAGACTCCATTTTACGAAACGGAAGTGCTGATTAACCTTATCTTCGAGAGCCTTGCAAGACAACTGGTAGAACTCGTTTGTGATGTTGAGCTTATCATCAATATCATCAAGCTGCTCTTGGAAGATGGCTTTGTCCTTCTGTGCTGCTTCGATATGCGTCATTGTATTGTCGTAAGATGCTTTTGAGGCGAGGAGTTCGAGGACTTCATCGTATCTGTCAGAAAGCGGCTTTCGCTCTTCATAGAGTGCTTGAAGTAACTTGTTGTTATCCTCGTTGCTATCTGATGGTTTGTCGAGTTCTGCCTGCAACTCACCAATCTCTTTCACTACCTGCTGATACTCTTCCTTATGGGCAAGAATCTCCTCGTAGGTGCTAGGAACATCTGCATCAACATCTGCCTTATGCTTTTCAGCCTCTGCGAGGGCTTGTTGAGCCTTGACAAGCTGGTTTGTGGTGGTTTGACGATCATCATTCAGTTTATCCAACTCTTTGTTGAGTTCGGTGTATGCGCTTTGAAGTTTGGCAAACTCATTGTTGAGTTCCTTCATATCCTCTGCCTTGCGAGAGTTGAACCGGTTCTGAGATTCCTGTTTGAGGAGCTGAACATCACCGAGAGGGAGAGCCTGACCGCAATGAGGACAGAAACCTTCCTTATCGTCCCATTCCCAAGTGCGCTTGGCAATCTCATCGCTGCGCTTGTTCAAGTCGCTAACCTTCTTCTTGCACTCTTCAATCTGAGCGTTTATCTGAACCTCGGTGGTAGGATAGCCACTCATGACGGCTTTGAGGTTATCAACCGTAGATTCGGCCTTATTGAAGGCTGCGTTGGCGTTGAGAACATCGCTTTGGTGCTTGGTCATGCTATCGGTAGACTCCTTGTCTGCGCCCTGCTCCATCATTCGCTTGCGCTTTTCGGCAAACTCAATTTTTTTTCTGATTGCGTCAAGGCGAACTCTGTCTGCACCACCGGTGCGAATCTGCTGAATCTTGTTATCAATCTCTACCAATGCTCCTTGTAGATAAGCCTTTTCTTTCTCTAGAGCCTCCCAATCTAGTTTTGGTGGAAGGGTCTTGTCAAGTTCGGCAAGTCTGATAGGGACCGCATCGAGTTCCTTCTGAACTTCTGTACGCTTGTGCTTGAGGTGGTGAAGGATGGCGTCAATGTCTTTCTGTTTGAGGAGTTCAACAAGATAATCGTACTTCTCTTCGCCCTTCGTGATGTCTTCGACTGAAATATCACCTGCCAACGACTGGAGGAATGCACGCTGATTCTGCCAAGTCATACCAAGGAACAGATTAGGACAGATGCACCACGCAAATGGGTCTTCTTGGAAGATTCCGTCAACTACGTTGCTGAAATCTCCGGCGGTAGTCAATTCGCCATCAACATAGTACTTGAAGGTGTTGGTGCATTTATCACCTTTCCACTTGTCGGTCAGAACTCGCTTGAACGAGATTTCATCACCATCTACCAACATAACCAACTCGGATGAATGCTCAATCTCCTTGATGATGTTGTGATTTTCATCGAAGGTTTTGATGTCGAGCTGCATGCCGTTGGTATCAGTACCGAATAATGTGTACATGATGGCGTTGCCGATAGTGCTCTTGCCTCTTCCGTTGTCTCCCGAGATAACGGTAAGGTCTTCTCCGAAATCGAAGACTCCTGTGCGGATGCCACAGAAATTTTGCAGTTTAAGCGTCTTGAATAGGATTTTCTTCATTTTTATCTTTGTTTAAAGTTTCTTCTTTTTCTCTCAGTTCCTTATCGTATTCCTCGAATGCCCTTGCTGTAGCGTAGGTAAACTGGTCGCTATTGCGCATGGCGTTCAAGATAAGGTTTTTGAGGTCTTCGGGCGATGCGTGCATGAATGCGTATGCCTTCGGAATGGTTTTGTCACCCATGAGGACGATGCAACGGAAATGCTTTGCCTCATCCCCCATCTTGTCAACTATATCAAGTACCTTCTTGATATGATTGAAGAAATTCTGTCTGATATTCTTTTTCATGATTTTGTTTTTTAAAAAACCTGCCTATCCTCACGGACGAGCAGGAAAAATGATTTTAAAATTATATAAAATAACGCTAAAAACTAAGCCTTATCTGTTGATCCTAAACCACTACGAGTGCCGATTACTTTGCCAAGTTCCAAGTTTGTATCTGGAACGTAAGTGAAGGCGCCTTGGCAGATTCGTAGGGTATAAGGGATAACGAACTTGAAACCGAGCATACGCATGATGCGATGCTTTAACCTCCATCTGCCCGACTTGACGATGGCATGGACTTCTTCGCCATAGCCGCAATCAATCAAACCGAGAATTACATCAAGGTTTGCTCTGACCTTGCCTAGATGGTCGCCATGAAAGAGCCATGAAGGGAAATAAACATCTAACAACATTCCTTTGCCCGACATGCCACTACGTGGCTGAATCAGCAATTTCATATTTGAAGGAAGTTGTATCTTGAACCCGAGCGGAACGTAAAAGCGTTTGTTTGGAGATACTTCCGTGTCCTTGCTGCAATGAAGGTCGTAAGCGGCATCCGTCTCATACGACTTCGTCGGGAAACACCCATGTGTTACCAATTCTACATTGATTTTTGTACCTGATTTACTCATATAATCTATTCTTATAAATGTTTCTGTTCTAAAAGTTTGTCTACTTCTTTCTGATAGAAGGCTATCAGCTGATTATACTCAAAGAGTGACCAGTTCTTGTTTTCTGTTCTTGCCCTAACCTCTATCAAGTCAACCCTCTGTTCTCCAATTTGCTTGATAAGCGCGCGGCGATACATCTGGATATTGCCTTGATTGAAAATATTGCAAGCTACACATTGTGGTCGGCAGTTATCTTCGCTGAATCGGGTTGACATGTAACGCCTCGACATATAATGGCCGTTCTGGATTTCCTTCCAAGGGAAAACCTTGCCGCAACTGATACATCGGCAATATCCTTTATCATCAGAATATTTCAGTCGAATATATTTAGAGAAGACCGCATCTAGCTTATCTCTCAGCTTACTTTTGCTAAGTCCGGCTTTCGCCTTCTTCTTTTCCTGGTCCTTCTTGGCTTTATCCCAAGGAGTCTTCTTTATAGGTGTCCTCTTGAGAGGAGTTTTCCTTTTTAAACCCATATTGCACGTAATTATCATTTGTAAAGTTTGAATACTCGCCCTCGGGCTTTCCGATGTCTGAGGACACATTTTTAATTTTCGAGTTGAGGATATTTATTTTCCTCAGCTTTGACTCGAAGATTCCCAAAGGTGCCCAAGGGTTTCTTTCGAGTTCTCTGTATATTTCGAGAACCTTTCTCCGGTACTTGTGGAGAGTAGGTTCGGATAAATCTATCATAAGCCATTGATTTTGAAGTTTAAGATAAAACCTGCCTATCCTCACGGACTGGCAGGAAAATAAATTCAATTTTCTTAATATGAAAAATAGATAAATATATGCTGCCGCTGCAGCGAATAATCATACACAATAAAACTAATACATAATAGTCCACCTTAGGGATTCGGACCCAACTTCCCGATTTGATAAGAATGTATTAAGGATTTACACAAAACAGTTTCGGGCGTGCTAACCAATTACACCATCGGTGGATAACGGCATCATGCGCTACCATGAATTTAAGAGCCATGCTCACCGCTTTAGCTATCAGTCATAAAGACTGATGCTCGGGGATGCGGACTTATTGAAATAATAATCGCGCATTCCCTTATAATGACTTAACACTATTCGACTTTACGCTTTTCCAATATGTCAAAGAACTTATGCCCACAAACGGACAATGGGATTGTTCCGGAAATCGCTATATATAATAAGGTATAAAACGAAAGGTGCTGGTAGAATGCTCGACCACAACATTTCCTTATGGTTCGTGGCGTATGAATTCAACGCAAACAACTTAATTGCCACTGGGTCTATACCGCTCCACACCTAACAATTTCAAGAAAGTTATAATAACAATATCCAAAACTATTTGGGGATTCGAGACGAGTTGAACGCCTTTGCTCGGGTTTCCCCGCTCACTCCGAGTGAGCTAGCTCGATTCCCATGTTTCACTCCTATGCTCACGCACAAGAGTGAATTGTAACTAGTAACCAACTCCATCTATTGAAGATAGGTTTTACAAATAAGAAAAAGAACTTTCTTAATTAAGCAATCGTTTAACTATGCTCACGCACAACCAAATTTACAAACGCATATTGTCTGAATAACTAATCTAAAAGTTCAACAGCCAAATATTACACACTTAACACACTTTATCTGAGTTGTGGCACCTTTACAGGTTCTGCTCCGTAGCGATTCAGAGCACAGGAACGAATGTCCTGAGCCTGTTGGCTATTACTCCGGTAAGCTAGAGCATTGTAGACAGTAGCCTTGCCACAACCAAAAATCTTCATGATTTTAGGAATTTTATCTTTATCAATCAATATTTTTTCTATTTTTACGACTTTATTCATATTATTTTTTGTATATTTGCACCATAAATCTGTTTAGAACGAGTTTTATTCTCGTTTACGGATGCAAAGATACATGTTTATAGACAAATATCCAAGGATATAGGCATATATTTATGGTTAATTTACGTATTTACACATTTATAAACACTAGCAGTATGGAAGGATTAAGAGATAGAATCAACGAGGTAAGAGACCATTACAGGCTGACTAACAGAGGGTTTGCTGACGCTATCGGGGCAAAACCTGCTGCTACGAACAACTATTTGAACGGCACAAAGGAGCCTTCGATGGAGTTTATAGACAGAATACTGACTACATACGTAGACATATCAGCAGATTGGCTACTTTGTGGCAGAGGCAGTATGTTTTACGATGCAGACAAGCAGACGGACGAAAAATTACTGAAAGAACTAGCAGAAACAAAAGTAAAGTTGCTAGTACAGGAAGGAGTGGTTAAGGAGTTAAAGCAAATCATCAGCGAGAAGATTGCTGAAAGAGACAAAAGCCTTGTTGGCTGATACGATAAAGGGGAGCCTTCTTTGCGAAAACTCCCCTTGTTGTGTTACATCTTGCCTTCGAGAGCATCGAAAGCAGATTGCACGTCCTTATTAAGTGTACGTGCGTATCTAGTAGTCTGACGCAAGGTAGTGTGTCCAAGCACCCTTGCCACGATGCTAATAGACATTCCCTTTGACAGGAATAAGGTTGCCGCAGTCGCTCTACCCATGTGGGAATGCAATCTGTCAACTCCAACCATCTGCCCGATCACCTTCAAATAATCATTATACCTTTGATTCGACATCTTAGGCAGCTTGAAGTCATACTTCTGCAGTATCTCCAGGGCAGGTTTGAGAAGTTGGAAAACGAAATCCGTATCTGTTTTCGTTCTCTTAGCGTGATAGAACATCTTGCCGTTAATCTCCTCGCAGTTGTCATAGTTGAACGATGCAAGGTCAGAGTATGCAAGTCCGGTGTAGCATTGAAATAGGAACAAATCTCTTGCATGGAGAATATGGGGTGTTGAGAGTTTCAGTTTCTTGATGGCAGCAAACTGCTCTTCTGTGGCACAATCAACATACTGCTTTTCTCCCTTGCCAATATGGAACGGCAGAAACTTATAAGGATTCTGCTCAATAAGTCCGTCTATCATCGCATCATTGATGAACAACTTGAGATACTTGTGATAGTCGTAGATTGTGCATTGAGCCTTATCCTGTCTGTGTAGATACTCATCCATCGCGCGCACCTTCGACACATTGCAGTCTTGGAACGACTTTATCTTTCCCCATGTTTTTAGGAATTTGATAAAGACATCATAGCGTTTCTTGGTATGCTCGCACACCTTGCGCTCATTTCGTCTTCTCTCGCAGTACTCGATAAAAGAAGTTCCTTCGTCTTCTCCGTTCATCTGTGAGATAACCACATTTAAGTCACAACAGCCTTCCTTAACCATCTTGCTGATGATTTCGTTTGCTCTCGCGCGGTATGCCTGTATGATTTCATTCAGTTCATCCGCATCTTTTCTCTTGATAACCATCTTTGACGCATCAGACCATTGTGTAGTTGTCACTTTTACGCCTGTGGAAAAGTACTTCCTTTGACGCTTGGCACAAAAGCATAATTCTACCGAAACTTCATGTTTTGAGGTCGCTCGCTTCAAACGATTGTGAATAATACTTAAATTAATTTTTGCCATTTTGATAACACATTTTTTACAAGGTGATAACACATTGATAACACACCTTCCGATTCAACAATTTGCGTGAACAATATAAACTGTTGTAATTCAGATAGTTATCCCCAAAATGCGTTTAAACTAGTTTTAAACCAGTTTAGAAAATCAATCTTTATGACATATCTCTTTAAAAAACAAAAAGCAATCTATATAAGTATCTGTTATTCAATACGTTATATAGACTGCTTATTTGATTTTTTCTTGACTAAACGTTGCGTTTTTACGCCTAAAAAGTGATTCCGTTGGGGTCACAACCAATTCCTCACAAATCTGTCTATATCAGCCACTTATCTTTCGAGTGCAAAGATAGTGATAACATTTTTATAACACAAATTTTTAATTACTTTTTAACTATATTTTGCAAAAGTTGAAATTTGGCGGTTTCAAATACTTTTCTTACTTTTGCACTCGTCAATGTGACGATTGATATAAGACTTCGATATTCAACCTGTATTCAATAGGTTCAATATAAATCACGAAATCCCTAGGTCGGCGTCACACGACTTGGGGATTTTTATTTTCCCCGAGTTTTTTGGCAGTCATGGTAGTTTGTCGGTTAACTCCACTCGGCTACGCTGACTTTAAACCCAAGTTGCAAGAGGACGCATGGCGACATCGCAGGATTTGATAGCAGAAGGCGAGCAAGGCGGTAACTACACCGAAAGCTGCTTAGGTTAACTGATGTAGATTATCAAGTGACCAGATGATGGGGGTGATAGCCTCAGCGGAAATAATTTTTGTGTGCTATCGCATACGTGTGCGATAAGGGGGATTCTAGAATCCGAAGGCTCTAAGCCTAGCGGTTTTAACATTGAAAATAAAAATAGTTATGAATAAAAGCTTAAATGAATGGATAAAGAATAATCGTAGTAAGCTTATAGCTACTCGAACAAGAGCAGAGAGGTTTTTGTTTAGCAAATTACCTCGAAAGATAAGACAGAGTGCAAAAATTCAGCACCCTATCATAGTAAACGACCATGTATACTTCGTTGATATATATCTGCCAAAGATACAAGTCGCTATCGAAGTTGATGGCTGGTCTCATGCTGCAAAGCAAGAGAAGGACGATTTGCGAGATAAGGAGCTTTTGAGTTTAAACATCAAAACTCTTAGGATAAGCAACACAGAAGTGTTCTGTGAGGATATAAGAAATATGCTCATTGATGCGGTCAAAGATTATCCTGTCATTAAGAAGTTGACTAAGAAGGAGAAAAAGGAGCGCATCGAAAGACAAAGAGAAAAACTTAAAGATATTTATCAGAAACTTAAAAAATTATAGCTTATGAAGAAGATTTTGTTAGCGACCTTAGTTGTCGCAAGTTTGTTCACCTCTTGTAAGGAGCACTTCTCTGACGGAGAGCGTGTAGGTACAGTTACCAAGTTTAGCAAGGCTGGTGTCTTTTGGGATTCTTGGGATGGTCTCTTGAACATTACTCAGACAGGAATGAACTCCAGTGGAGAGCCATTCGCTTTCTCTATTGATAATGACCGCAACGACCAACAGAAAATCATCGACACCTTGGTTAAGGCACAGGTGGAGGGATGGAAGGTCAAGATTAAGTATCACCAAGTATGGGGTGCGAAGAATGTTTGCAACAATCGTGGCGAGAGTGATTTTTTTGTAGATGATGTAATCGTTCTTGATAAGAATTTCTCTAAGATTGGCGATATAGTGAAGGGAACTACCAAGCCGAGTGCAAGCGTTCCTAAGCGTGACACCATCCTAGTGAAGATAGTTAAGTAACTAATCGCCCTCTCTTCGGAGGGGGCTTTTAAATTTTGCGTATGAAAGAAGAAGATTTAAAGAAAGCTATTGAGCTGAAGAAGAAACTCGATAATGAAAGAGAACTTTTGCAGTTTGCAAATAGAGAATTTGTGGATATTAAGGTTTGTCTTGAAGACAATTGTAGTAAAGAAAGCTTCATTGTTACGAATTACCTTCTCGGTGATAATGTTATCGAAGAACTGAAAGCGAAGGTTATCGCTAACATCGAGAAGAGTATTAATGACTTACAGGAAGAATTAGAAAAGTTGTAGGCTTATGGGAAGTTTTATAAAAGAGCGTCTTATTTATGCACGCTGCTGGACGTATTGGGCAGGTAGATGTAATGGTTACACTTGTTGTTGCACCTTCAGTAAATGTAAGAATTTCGCAGATTTACGTTCGAAGATACACCGCTACAGGCATTATCACAAGACGAAAGCGAAATATCCAACTACGCTTGCTGAGTTCAGAAAAAGAGTTCGTCGTTAAAATTTATAGCTTATGGAAGTTGAAAGATATTATTATGCAGTAGCATCCTTCATGCGTAAGGATGATAAAATTAGCGTTAGTTCGGTTACGTGTAGTGTTAGAGGGGAAAAGGAGAATACTAAGTTCTATCCGCTCATGAACATCATCACTAGTACGGAAGAGAAATTCAAGGATGATATGGTTAGTGGAACAGTAATCGTCCAGAGCGTTATTGAGATTAGTAAACAAGACTATGATGCTTTCAATGAACGCATCGCTAAAATGAACGAGAAGAATGGAAAGGTTGACAAAGGTAATGGATAAGTACTTGAAGAAAGCTGCCGCTGATTGGGATAAGAAGAAAGTTCTGACCCTCGTTGTAAGCAAGCAATGGTTCGATATGATTGCTGCCGGAAGAAAAACGGAAGAGTATAGGGAAATTAAGTCGTATTGGTTAAACAGAATAACCAAGGATTCATACGGAGATTTTTCATATTTGCATACTGCTGATGGAAAGTATATAAACTTAACCCTTGGTAGTAATTTCCATAGTCGTTACACCCACGTCCTCTTCATTAACGGCTACCGCAAGGATAGTCCACGTATCGAAAAGGAGATTGAGAGTATCACTATCGGAAAGCCTAAAAAAGGTCTTTGTCCCGACGAGTGGCTTGATACCGAGTTTTTCATTATTAAATTTAAGTAACACATATAGTTATGATTACACAAGAAACTTATGATGCATTGAAAAATGCCAGAGATAAACCCAAAAATTGGAAAGGTGATACAAGGAAGATTCTCTTCGAGGGGCAAGCACAAGACCTCTACGACCTTCTAGATACCACCATCCGAGAGTTTGAGGGTGAGAACGAAATGACCAACGTTCCTGATCGTATCTTCTTGGTGATAGGAGAAGACACACCGGATGGTGCCGACTTCGATGAATTGGATGAGGTGACATGGAGCAAGGAACGAGTATCATACAAGGACATAGAATATACTAGAAAGGAGTAGCGTATGAAGGTTAGATTGGCTAAGAAAAAAATGAAGAAAGCTCGTCCCTATTGGGAAGACCAAGGCTACAAGTTCAAGCGCAAGGCTAAGATAATCAGGTATTCGTTGAAATCTTTGCTTGGTGATTATAGCACTAAATGGATAGACTATTGCTTTGTAAATATGAATGGACGAATACAAAATTACTTTCCCATTCAGATAGAATCAAAGAGAAAGCGAGGTGGGCATGAGAAGAAGATTCTTTAAATTATCTTGGTGTCGAATTCCTCGCAAGCTAAAGAAGGCTGCGAAGTATGGAGTAGAAAGACGTGTCTATCAAGATGAAAATGAAATATCTCCCATTACACTTGTCTTAAACTACAGGGAAAGAGTAAAGCTTGTGGTAGTTGGCAGACGTACCAAATGGAAATTAAAGGCATGTTTGGCTTACGCAAAAGAAGAAAGACAAAGGATTGCTCGTTTGTGGTATAGGTGCAATAGAATGATAATGTGGGGCGTTTAAAAGAAAAAGCAGAGCCTAGTGCCCTGCTTTTTCCTTGTCTTCACGTTCTCGTTTCTCGGCTATAGCCTGTCTTAGCCATGCGCCTTTGTTGCGTCCTAGGGATTCGCAAAACTCGTACGTTTCTTCGTTTACATGCGTCACAACCCTGTAGATGAGGGCAGCTGCACCCTTGGTAGGTGCTCCGGCTCGCTCTCTGCGGCCACCCCACCCTGGATGCTGACTTACCTTGCATTGCTGCACCTTGCCCTTGCTATTGATGCGGAATTTCATTTTCAGCCGGTCGTTAACCCAAACTTCAGCGATTACCGCATCGGGCGTCTGCTGAAGGGTAGATTTGGCAATGCCGATAAGATAGGATTTATCCTTGAAGAAGGTCTCTGTCTCATCGAGTATCGCCCAATCATCGTAGATTATGATTCTTGCCTTTTCCATATCCTCAACCTAATATTGCCATCAGTATCGTGAATAAGAAGATACTGAGCACGAACCATTCCTGTTTACTCATAGCTTAACCTCCTTCCTTCTACTCTTGCGATGATAAATTTGAAGTGCTTTCACTACTCTGTGGTCTTCTTTCCAACCAAAAGAAGCTTTAACCACTCGTTTCAACCAATATAGATTCTTCTTATCTCCCGAACCTAGAAGTATCTTCTTTGCTAATCTTGCTTTCATTACTTACCCCCTTTCTTGTCGAATTTATTGCCGATAACTTTTAGTTGTCTATTACGTAACATTCTCCCTAAAGTGTTTGGGTAGAGAACAGGGTATTCGGTATTCACTAAACTAAAACTAGTGTTGCCTTGATTCCAAACTACTTCATAGATGCTGCCTGTATCCTCGTATTGTCTGAGCAAATCATGCTCATAGATAGGAAATCCGTTACAATCCCGTGCACCTGTAAATTGGCAGAGGGTGTTGGTGTCTATCAAATATGAGTTTATTACGTCAAGTTCTTTGTGGTTAGAAAAAACTTCGCTATTTCTGATAATAGGGGAACAATCAACCCACGCACCTGTTCTTACTCGTATTGCCTTGAAATTGATTTCACTCATTTTTCCCCTCCTTCCTCGATTACTCCTATCGGTTTGATGTCGTTCACACTTTCATCCTCGGTGAAGAAGGAAACCTTCATCGTGTCGCTCACGTAGGCCATGGCCACAACATCTTCATGGGCGTTCTTGATGATGCAGATGTCTCCTCTTACCTCGTTCTGCATTTCCAGATACTTCACGGCTGCATCCTTCACCGCCAAAGGATTCATTTTCTTTGTTATCGTCTCCCCCGACTGAGGAAAGACGAATATAAATTCTTGCTTATTCATATTCTTAAAACTCAAATAATTCTAGTTGTACATATCTCTTCTTCGGGAGTAGATTTTCAATCTCCTTCAGTATCTTAGCTGCGCTCTTGCAAACAGAACTATTCCGGTTGCGCTCTTGCTCTATCTGTACGTTAAGCCAATGTTTTGCCCAATTCAAAGCATGCTCAATGGCATCTTCCTGTGTCTTGAACCAATTCGTGTTGCTGAGGTTTGTTCCAAACGCCCCTCCTCTATCTGCTAGCATGTACATCACACCATACGTCCACTTTCCTCTAACATAAGCTGTGGATATTTCGATATGTGGTATTCCGCTGCCGATTTCTGTCTTATCAGGATTCGTGCATACACCGAACTCGTTGAATAGAAATTTCTTTATCATGATTCCATTTCACTTTCTGTTATTAACAACTCATCAAACATGATACTATCCTTGCATGAGCAGCTCCATGATGATTCGTCCTTGTCTTCCGACACTTCATAGTTATCGGGATATTCCTCCTTGTAGAAGTCTAGGATATTATCCTCCTCTTCTGCCATCCGCTCCTTGGCTGCGGTCTTGGTGGAGTAAACTCCGATAACATTAACGCCCGAATAATCTTGATTGTCTGCTCCGTGCTTAATCAACACAAATACTTTCTGTTTCTTCATCTTATACCTCCTATTTTTGTTTATCAGTAATCAACTTGCGTTGTTTAGATATAACCTCACCCGCGTTCTTATCATGCACTCCTTCGTAAAGTCCAAGGTTCATCATAATGATGTTTAGTGCAGGGTCATCTATTTCAATAGCCCTTTCTGCAAGTATTCCAAGCACACGTGCCAAAATCGTAAAAGTCACAGGATAAGGAGTGCTTTTCGAACACTCTGCTATCTCTTTCAATAGCCTTGGCATATCAACCTTAAACACCATGTCGTTCATAACATAGTCCTGTACATTCTTACTTTTGATTTTCTTCATCTTATTCGCCCTCCTTCTCTTCTACATCAAATGAAACACTATCCAACTCGCCTTCGCCTTCAAAAGCACCCATATCATATAGTTCTCTTACAAGATTTTCAGCACATTCCGGTGAAACAGCAGAACGCTCCACCTTGTAGACCACCTTCTCTACGATTTCTACTACATACCTTTTCATAATCAAATCCTTTCTTTAAAAATTAATACTTGGTGGACGGATGGTACGTTGCAACCATCTGTAGCGGCTTGAATACCGCATTCGCCCTATATATAAAACAACAACAACTTCTATTTTATCTTCTTACTTATCTTCTCAAGACAAGTGTGCTTGTCTACTTGCATTCCGTTCGGGAGGAAGAACCTCTCAGCAAATGGGGTCTGCTTGATGATGAACGTTGTACGTTCCCTGTATCTCTGTCCGAACTTGTCAACGTGGATGGCTCCCTTGAAACATTTGATGATTATCGTCATATTGCTTACATCTCCTCTACAATATCTTCAAAACTCTTCTTCTTAATCTCCATAGAAATCAGACTTGCTATGTCTAAGACTTTCGTTCCCTCGTACTCTCTGGACGTATCGTCATGGATATATATACAGAAACTATCTATCTCATATCTGTCGCTATCGAACAGAGTATAGCTTGATGTTGGAAAGCGGAAAATGATTATGCTCCAATCCTTTTTATCCAACAGATTTTTAACAACTGAATTAGTCATACTCAAAATGTTTTATGAGGGAGATTTCTCTCCCTCGGGTTAAACTTACTCCTTCATCAGACTTTCTACAAGTTCTTCCTTGGTGGCAAAGACGTCTACACCCTTGGTGTATACACTATCACAATCTAACAAAAGCTTGCAGACTTCCTTGTCTTTATTCTTCTCCATGATGATGCGAGAAATCGTCTTCTCAGCTATCTTGTTATCACGCATGAGGAAAACCTTCTGACCAACATAGAAGTTGGTTTTAAGATGCGTCTTTGCTCGTTCCTGTACTTCCCAATCAGGCGATAATTCCATACATGCGTACACTTCCTTGCCTTCTGAGAGGTCTTTGGTGATGTGCTCGAAGATTTCCTGGTCTGTAGGCTCTCGCTCTTCTCCGGTCTCTTCTTCCTCGATGGTGTAAATACTATATTCCCAACATTCCTTGTCTACAAGTTTGAGTCCGGCTGCCTGTGCCTTTACTACGTCTTGTATGGTGTTAATCTCAACTCCTACAAAATTGTCACTCAATCTAACTGCCTTAGTTGTCTTCATAATTTTATCTCCTATATTTTTTGTTTGTAACAATGAATTGAATTAATACTATCAATATCTATAAATTTCTTGCCATCACTAAAATTTATGATGAGGGCATTTAAAAATTGTTCATAGCTGAAATTTTGGCCGAGGTATGGTCGTACCTCAGTTGTTTCGTTTTGTCCGTTAATAAGAACAACAATACGTTCGTTATTCTGTTCGCTAAACTCAGCTGCGAAAGCAACTGCTTGTTTTACTAATTTCGGATTCATATACTTATCTTCTATAATTTAAATTGCTCCAAACTTCTTTGATAAATAATATCGGAAAACGATTGCTTGTGCCCTTGATGGCGATACGTTCTCCTTTTGTGGCATCCTCGTTGCTGAAAGCTAGAAGGAGGTCACTTAACTTCTGTAAATCATCTGCGCTCATAGTCTTTACTTGTTAATGACTTTAGCATCATATGTTCTGCCGATAATCTTATCTATCTTTGCTTGCTGCTGATAATCTGTGCAGTCGGCAAAGTTCTCTTGTTCATCATAGAAACGTGCTGCATTCTTCAGCTCATGGAGTGTTGCTTGGGTGTAGTCCTTGTTAGGATCAACTTGCCTAAGGTTCTCACATGTCTTGCAATACTCGATGAAGTCTACTAGCAAAGATTTCTCCTCGCTCTTGCTCTGCTGTCCGGCTCCCATAAGAGGTAGGGCAACTATCGTTGCCACTACCAAAGCTATCTTAATTCTCTTTTTCATATCTTTACGGATTTAATTTCTTGTTTATCTCTTCTAATGTCTTGTATGTCTCGGGAAACAACTCCAAATGTGCTGCCATGAAGACTGCGCACCCAACTGCCTTTGCATAGGCTGCTGTTGTCGTTTGATAGAGTAACGCCCTAAGTGCGTCATACTCCTTGTCTGTAAGTTCTAACTTAACCATATTACTCGTCCTCCATGTCTTTTGCTGCTCTCAGCCTGTAGCCTGTAAGACTGCCGACTAAGAAGATTAATACATAAATTGTGATGTCCATAACTTAACCCTCCTTAATATCTTAAAATCTTTTTGATTACTGCGGCTGCGAGAACATCGTTAGCGGTTATAGGTCTCGGTTCTGTTATGCTTTCTGCCCATGCTGCACCGCCAAAATACCAATGTTCTCTTCTCCATTCCTCACAAAACTTCTCAGCCTCCCAACGTGTAGGAAACTCCTTTTCTCTCATTTCCGAGTGTGGTCTTCTGCCATACTCGTAATGCGCTACGTGATGTACTTTCATTTTCGTTCCTTTCTTTTAATTGTTATACTTGTGCGGTCTCTAGACTTGAACTAGATGTGCTCCTCTATTCGCTGACCGCTCCATGTTACTTCTTGCCAAAGTTGAAGATTCTAACGAACTGATAGAATTGTTTCTTGTCGCAAAGGTGGAAGAGGTCTTCCATAATGTATTCCTTACATTCCTTTGTGCCTTCCCTGTAGGTCTCTTGCATGTCTGCTACGGTCTCGTTGCCGCATTCAAGCCAATACAAAAAGATGGCTCCTAAACTCTCATAGTCGTTATACTCATCGTAATACTTCTTCTGCTGCTCGTAAGTCTTATTCTTTCTCATAATCTTGTAGTATTGTGGTGGGGATTGCTCCCCACCTAGTTAGTTACTCTTCTTCCTCCTCTTCCTCTTCGTCCTCATCGTCATAAGGTCGGGTTTCATCTACTTCGCCATCATAGCTTAAATAAATATCCTCGTCCTTTGCGATAAGTTCAACGTAATCGGCTAACTCATTTGTGCCGATAAACTGATACAGGCTATCTAACAATCTGCTATCTCCTAATGCTAGGCGCAAGTTGTCAAATGCGTTGCAAACTTCCTTGTAGTCTCTTTTTACTGCCATAACTCTTAATCATTAATCTTGTTAACTAATTCTTGCATGTTAGCAAGTCTCTCTAACGTCTGTGAAGATAGGGTTATACCGCATATCTTCGCTGAGTTCTTGATATTCATCGCCTTATCTAGTAAAGCGAGTGTGATGATACAAATATCATTACTCGAAAGTGTTATTGTCTTCTCCATAATCTTTTGTCTGTTAGGCGTGGGGAGGGGCGTACGCCCCGTGGGGGCGCTGCCCCCTTATCTCCCCACATTGTTACTTACCATTCCTTGCTCATTTCATACACCCAATATAAACCTTCATGCTCTAAGGAGTACTCTTCTGCCTTTTCTCTAGTATCGAATTGTGCGACAACTTCGGGTTTCCTGTCGGGTTCGCACATGTACTCTTTTACTACTATGTAGTCCTTCATGCACTTGCCTTCATCTTTGAACACACCGAAGTATTGTTCGTCATCTTTGAACACAAGTGCATCAAAAAGTTTACCTTTGTACAATACACGGAACTTCCCGACAAACGGAAAATCTACCCAATACTCTTTGATGTACTCATCGTTGTCTTCATATATGTTAAGGCAAATATCATCTTCGTTTGTAATTACGTAACCTTCTTTGGTATATCGAAGGTCACAAATGTAATAATCTGCTAACTTTGCCATAATCTTACCCTTTCTCTACTAGAAAAGCGATTACTTTGTCTTCATCTGTGTAAGCTATAAAAGCTTTGGGTGTTATTATTTTTACGTTCAACCCTTGCTTTGTCAGTCCTATAGTCATACCTTTCAAGTATGCCTTAGCGTAATTCTCTGCTTTGAAACATACGCCTAAATCTTGAACTCCGCTTTCGTCTATTCTTTTAATTGTGTACATAGTTGTCGTTGTTATTAAAATGTTCTACAATAAAGTGCAGGTGTACGTTTGCGCCCAACGTTCACAAGTTACATGTGACCTAACTTCCTTCGTTTAACGTCCGTGGGTTGACGTGTTTCGATGTTTCTCTAGTCTAACACGACTAGCGTTTTTACATCTTGCGTGATGAGTGTTTGAGACTTCTTTGTCTTGTTGCTTTGAAAGTGGCAACTAACTCGGTAGCATTTTCCTTTGATGTTTGAAGAGTTCTATCTCTCTGACTTTCCCGACTAATCTGTACTTTTATAGAGGTAGTTAAACGTGAAGTTCTAAACGTGCCATCGTTCCTCTTGAAATCAAACCAACTTGATTTTGGGTGCAAATGTAACGCTTTATTGTTACACTACAAAATTTTTAGGTAGTATTTTAACACTTCAAGCCTACATTTTAACACAATTAACATAATATTACACGTAAATCAACTAATTAGTGTTTTGATATTACTTTTCTTAAAAAATTTGGTAGTATCAAAATATTTATGTAACTTTGCAGCCAATATTATAACATTACATTGGATATTTATGGATATAGCTAAGATAATAAAACGAAAGGGGTTTACACAAAAGCAAGTGTCTGACGCCCTCGGCATTAATAGGGTAAACCTAAATAATATGATTAATGGCAACCCAACGTATAAGACTATGCGTCAAGTTGCTGACGTGATAGGTGCGAACGTAAGTGAGTTCTTCGAGGATGAAGTAAAGAGACCTAACGAGGACTTTGCGTCTTATGTCCGCTACAAGGGCATCCATTATACTGCCGATACATTGGAGGAGTTCTTCAAGCAAGTTGATGAGTTAAGGATTATAGCGAAATGATTATAGTTCAAATTATCATGTGGCTCGCCTTCGGTGCAGTCTCACTCGTTTGTATAGCCTATCTCTTTTATGTGTTCGGGAAGGTGGAGGAACATAAGAAACCATCCATGAAGTATGCTGAGTGGCTCTTGCAACTGCTCATCGTGGTGTGCTACCTGTATTCGGTGTACACCTTCGGCAAGTGGCTGCAAGGCTTGTGGTGAGGGCGTCAGCCCCACAGGGCATGGGGAGGGCGCTTGCGCCCGTGGGGGCGCTGCCCCCTTATCTCCCCCGAGGATTCTTCACTCTCACCCATAAGAGGTAGGAACACACAAGAGAGAGAACAGAGAGAGTACAGGAAACCACACAACCAAAGAAAAACATTTCCCCAACTAGGAAAAAATATTTCTCCAACTAGAAAAATCAAAACCGCCTAAATCATCTTCAAAAAGCCTTAATCCTAGATGAGCGCATTATCCGGCACAAAACCATGAAATCTACGGAAAACCCACAAAATCGGCTCTAATCTGCCCAAAAATGGCTCTTAAACGGCTCAAAACTCACGAATTTGGGAGAAATCCCGACCAACTGCCCGAAAATCGCAAAAATCGGCAGAAATGAGCGACTTTAGCGTTGATTGTGGGTGAAAATCATTCAAGAAGGCTGAGTACGGCTAGTTAAAGTTTGCTAACGAACTCCTTGCGTGCGTGCGTACATATTAATGCAAAACCCATTTTTTGTTTGCAAAGAATCTTCTTTTATGAAATAAGAACTTTCTTTACAACTTGCTTTTGTTTTCCCTCGGGAGTGATTGAAACTAACTTGCTTATAATTAACTACTTGTCTTTTCTTTACAATAATCACGTATGTTTACAAAATGGGGCTTCTAGAGGGCGAAGAGGGAGGAGAAGAAGGAGAAGAAGGGGTGAGTTGCGCCCCGAGAAAGAAATTGGTGGGATTTTGGGCGATTTTGAACGAGGTTGGAACACGGCAAAACCGAACTTCAAATATTATATATTTGCCCTCGAAACATCAAATAATTGCAATTATGACGGAAATATTATCAAAAATCCCAAAGCATTTGACCTCTTGCCCTGTTCTCGGGGAGAATAAGGAATGGGTCTTAGGTGCGCTATCCTTGGCGGGCGGTGTTGCATCTTCTCTCTTCGGCGCAAACAAGGCTAAGAAGGCAGCTAGAAGGGCACAAGCCGAGAATACGTACAGAACGAACGCTGAGAAGGCTTGGTACGACAAGAACTACAACACGGACTACCTTGACACGAAAGCCGGTCAGAACCTCATGAGAAGGGCGAAGGAAGTACAGGACGAGTACGTCCGCAAGGCTGATGGTGCTGCTGCCGTTGGCGGTGGAACTGCTGCAAGCGTGGCGATGGCGAAGGAATCAGCTAACAAGGCTATGGGCGACACGATAGCCAATATCGCTGCACAGGACACGGCTCGCAAGCAGCATGTTGAGGACGCTCATCTTCAAAACACTCAGCAGTTGTCTAGAGAACGTCAGCAAATCGAGCAGCAGAAGGCGCAGAACACTAGCGATGCGGCTCAAAATGCGTCAAATGCTATGTTCAATTTCGGTGTGAACCAATTGGGGTCAGAACTCGAAGGTGCTAAAGGGGTGAAAACCAACGCTTTAGGCTCAAACGGAAAACCAATTGATAACACAATTGTAACACAACAAGACAAAACCGCTCATTCTGCCGCTACTGACCACTTGGCTGAAAGCATGATGTCTCCCGAGGAGAAGAACCAATACCGCTTGAAGAAGGCAGTTGGCTTGTCGGGGCTTGGGTAGCAGCTAGAAGGTGGAGCGGACGAGAGGCAAGACAGGTGAGACGAGGAACGAGGCGATGCGTAAACATCCATCCCAAGACCCCCACCCCCTTTGACCACCGTTGCAAATTATAGTAGAATAATACAAA
>ERZ1034669.210-NODE-210-length-25165-cov-26.596814_pt1 | contig 25165 bp, 42 predicted proteins | sample MGYA00520705_ERZ1034669 | MGnify/ENA primary metagenome ERZ1034669 (study PRJEB33766, sample SAMN09781766) | gut metagenome | biome: gut microbiome | host: Homo sapiens | place: Madagascar | study: EMG produced TPA metagenomics assembly of the PRJNA485056 data... | reverse complement strand
CACCGGGAACTGGAACACCGGGGACAGGAACACCGGGGACTGGAACACCGGGGACAGGAACACCGGGGACTGGAACATTGTAAACGCATCCTCCGGATGCTTCTGTACAGAAGATCAGAAGATTCTTATTTTTGATAAGCCGTCAGATTGGACGCTCAAAGACTGGCGGAACAGTAACGCAAGACGACTTCTTAATCAGATTCCGAAAAGCGTTGTCGAATGGATATATGAAGAGGATATGACTGACAAGGAAAAAGAAGAAAATCCAACATACAAGACTACTGGTGGATATTTGAAAGTCCTTGACGAATCAGAATCAGCGCAGATCTGGTGGGATGGGCTGGAAGATGAAGATAAAAATACAGTCAAATTAATTCCAAATTTTGATGCTGAAAAATTTGAAAAATGCACAGGTATAAAGGTAGGTGACTGATATGGTAGATGCTGAAAACTATGTAGCTGCCACGGCCCAGGTACATGATTTTGCTGCAGAAGTAGCGCGGATCCTGGCAGATACCGCAGTCCCGGAATTTTCCAGTGATCCAATCAATATTGAGGATGCTGCTAAGCTAATCGGCATGAAACCGGCTCAAGTTCGTGCTGGAATCCAGTACGGCTGGTTGCCTATAGGTATTGCTACAAACAATGGGAAAATAATCAAGGGTAAATCTAACCTGAGATTAAATTTTACAATCTTTCCAAGGAAGATCTGGGAAGTGACGGGACATGTCTGGAAAGGAAAAGCGGCACTGGAAGCACAAAAGTGAAGTGCCCCAGGGGAGAGTTGAGACCTCTCGCCCCGGAGCTAGCACCCACTAAATCTCGCTTAGTGGATAGGTTAATTGTAAACCTCTCCACGCAAAAAATCAATATAAAAAGAGAGGTAAACGCAACAAAATGAAAGAAAATACAACAAAATGCAATAGTGAAAAGGTTACATGGAAAGATATAGAGGTTTCTTTGGCATCTGAAATTGTGAGAAAGGCCAAGAGAGAAACCCAAAAATGGTTCGGTATATGGCTTTTGACTGCCGCGCTGTTAATCCTGAGTAATGTACTGTGGTACTTTGCATACAACATGTGATCTTCTTTTTTTTTGGAGGGAAAAGAATGAAATCACCTAGACAAAATAGAAAGGATATTGTAGTCAGTGCGATTATTGGGATTTTGTTTACTTTTCTTCCCTGTTGGGAGTGGACTGGAAACTTCCAGCAGTTCCTTGGAAGTGTAATATTCTCCCTGTTTACGTATCTGGCATTGATTTGAGGATAGAAAAATGAAAGAAGAGCAAATTAAAGAGCTTTTTGATCTCACCATGAGAGTGGCCAATGAGACAAATAATCATGTTAGCTTTGAGTTTTCCGCACATGGAAGCGGATCCATGCTTTTGCTATGCGTGCTTAACAAGGTTACAGGAGCAATTTTGAAAAGATTTGAGATATATCTCAATTATAATCTCTTATCAGAGGAAAAGAATGGATACAAGGCCGCTAAAGAGTATATTTCTGGTCTACTGGAAGATGGGAGGTGCCCTAAATGAACTTCACGGGCAATGGAAATATACAGGCTGAATACCTGGAAATAGCTGCACATAGACATTCCGGGCCAATAAAAAGACAAGCAAATAACTATAGTTTAACAGAAAGAGAGGAAAATAAGAATGAATCTGTACGAAATCGAAAATGAAATCCTTAATTGTGTGGATATGGAAACAGGGGAAATCGTAGACATTGAAAAACTTGAATCCCTGCAGATGGAAAGAGAGCAGAAAATTGAGAACATCGGTTGCTGGATCAAGAACCTCCTGGCAGATGCAAAAGCAATAAAAGAAGAAAAGGATAACCTTGCAGCGCGTCAGAAATCTGCCGAGAATAAAGCTGCATCCTTAAAGACATTCCTTTCCAGATATCTGAATGGGGAGAAGTTTAAAACTGCAAAAGTAGCCATTTCCTACAGAAAAAGTGATTCCGTAGATATTGCGGAGGGTGCTGCCATTCCGGAGAAATATCTGAAATACTCAGATCCTACACCGGATAAAATCGGACTAAAAGCAGCATTGAAAGCCGGTGAGGAGTTCCCTGGTATTTCCATTGTAACCTCTAGTAATATTCAGATCAAGTAGGAGGGCACCCATGAGTGATTTTGAAATCCGCATTCCGGCAAGAAAAAAGCGTCCGGTGACAGATGAAGAGCGGACGGTAATTAGAGTATCGCCAGAAGCCTATAACGCCCTGGTCGAAATCTATAACGAATCAACCATATCAATGAAAGATATCGCAAGTTTGCTGATCATCGAAGGCAGTAAGCATGTAGTTTATGAAAAGGAGGAATAGCAATGGCAACACCAGTTTTAATTATTGGAAAATCCGGTTCCGGAAAAAGCACCAGTTTGAGAAACTGCCAGAATTCTGACTGGAACCTTATAAGAGTATTGAACAAGCCACTTCCGTTTAAAGGCAAGATTGACGGATGGTTTACAGATGATTACCAGCAGGTGATGAAGTGTCTGATCGCGTCAAAAGCAGAGTCGATTGTGATTGATGATGCAGGTTATCTTATTACAAACCATTTCATGAAAGGACATGCATCCGCCGGAAAAGGTAATGCGGTATTCTCCCTGTACAATGATATCGGAGATTACTTCTGGCAGTTAATCCAATTTATTGTAACGAAAGTTCCGCAGGATAAGATTGTGTACCTTATGATGCATGAAGAAAAAGATGATTCTGGCGAGGTCAAGCCTAAGACAATTGGTAAACTTCTGGATGAAAAAGTTTGCATCGAGGGCATGTTTACTATCGTTCTTAGATGCATCGAAGAGAGTGGAAAACATTTATTTGTCACTCAGTCCAGTCAAGGAGCAGTAAGCAAATCACCGATTGGAATGTTTGATACGCTGACTATTGATAATGACCTTGCAGAAGTAGACAAGGTTATCAGAGATTATTATGAATTAGGAGGAACAGACAATGCAGAAACCAAATAGTTACGATACTACACAGGCTGCCGGAGAGTTTGAGCCTATTAAACTTGGCGGACATAAGATGGTAATTAAGCAGGTATCAGAGGGAAAAACAAAAGATACAGGACTTAATAAACTTATCATTTTGTTTGACTTTGCTGATGGTGATGAGCAGGCAGGATATTTTATGAAGCAGTTTGAGAACGATATCCGTCCAGATAAGAAATATCCGAATGCAGCAACAAATCACATGACAGTTGATGAAAGTACAGACTATGGCGTCCGCAACCTCAAAACTTTTATTACTTGCGTGGAAAAATCTAATCCAGGCTTCACAGTTAAATGGGGAGATAATTTCGGGCAGCAGTTCAAGGGCAAGCTGATCGGCGGTATCTTCCGGGTAGAAAAAGACTGGTACGATGGAAAAGAAGTTAAACGTCACAAGCTGGCATGGTTCCGGAGCCTTGAGGGAATCAAGGATGCAGATATTCCGGAAGAACGTACCACCAAAGCCTATGACGATCATCTGAAGGAAGCTGCTATTATGGGTGCTGATCCGGCAGGAACGGATTTTATGAACATTCCAGATGGAATGCAGGAAGAATTACCTTTTAATTGATTGGATGTGAGGTAAATGGTTATACAATGCGATACTCGCGAACATAAAGCAGAATGGGAACGGATTCAAAAGCAGTTTGACAGTCTTGGAGTGCAGTATTTCCGCTCTAAATTGTATTGCGGTGATTATCAGTCACTGGACAATGCAAAGCTATGTATTGATCGTAAAAAGGATTTACAGGAGTTATGTGGAAATGTCTGTCAACAACACGAAAGATTCAAGGCAGAGCTTATCAGAGCGCGTGAAGCAGGTATTCAGCTTATCATTCTCTGTGAGCATGGCCCAGATATCAAATCTGTTGGTGATGTGTATTTCTGGGAGAATCCAAGAAAGCACAAAGTTATCTGGAGGACTGTAAACGGTAAAAAAGTAAAGACCGTGATATCGGACAAGGCTGTCGATGGCTGCCAGCTATACAAATCTCTCTGTACGATCAGAGATAAATACGGTGTCCGGTTTGAGTTCTGTACAAAAGAGGAAACCGGACGGCGAATCGTGGAGCTACTGCAATGACTAGAGAAGAAATCAAACAGTCGGTAAAAATGCCAGACATACTATCAAAATACGGAATAAGGCCGAATAGGGCAGGATTTATAAGTTGCCCTTTCCACAAAGAAAAGTCAGCTTCCTGCAAAATCTATGATGATTCCTTTTACTGCTTTGGCTGTGGCATCGGTGGTGATGTGTTTGATTTTGTTATGCAATATGAGTCTGTTCCTTTTAATACTGCATTTATTGAGCTGGGCGGCACTTATATCTCAAAAAAAGGTAAGAGCCGCAATCAGATCAGGCATGAAATCCGGGATATCAAAGCCAAAAAATACAATCCTGTTCAGGAGCCGAACGAGCTTGAACAGGTAGAAAAGAACATACTAATGTACGAAAAAGCACTAAATACATTTCCTCCTGATTCAGAAGAGTGGTATATGTGCCAGTTTGATCTTGCAAAAGAAAAAAGCAGGTATGCGGTGATAATTGCCAGGGCAGGAGGTGAGAGAAATCCTTGAGAATATAGATAATCTGCAGGCAAAAGATTTTATGGAAAGACAGCTGTATGAGGAGCTTTTTGCAATAAAAAGCAAAATCGAACGATCAGAAAAAAAATTCAAGCTGATGGATAGAGCCAAAAGCGTAAAAGCAAAGCATATAGTTGATGAATTTATAAAAGAGTTCCAGAGGGCAGAGCAGGAGAAAGAAAAAGAAGAAAAATTAAATCGTTCTTTGCAAATTGTAGAAAATATCACAAACTTTTATGAGGATGATATTGGAAAGGAATACCCTCAAATGGCTTGTGGTAGTTGGATCGCTACAGAAAATGGGATTTTTTCCTCAGAAACCTCAAAGGCCAGAGAGCTTGTATGCCACCATCCAATAATGCCGATACGCAGATTAAAAAACATCGAGACAGGTGAGGAGCAGATCACGATCACATTTAAGAGAGATGGATACTGGACAGAGATTACAGTTCCCAAAATCGACATTGTGACTTCCAGAGCAATCACCAATCTTGCAAGGTTTGGTGTGCAGGTTAATTCGGAAAATGCAAGGCTCCTGGTTAAATATCTGGCAGATGTGGAAATGTATAATGCCGATACGATCGACATACAGCACTCTACAAGCAAGTTAGGGTGGCATGGCAATGTATTTGTGCCTTACGATCTTTCAATCGTTTTTGACGGCGAATACCGCTTTAAAACGTTATTCCAAAGCATACAGGAACAGGGAGAGTATTTTAAGTGGATAACACTGGCGAAGCAGTTACGATCATGCGGACGATTAGAGCCACGTATAGCTCTTGCAGCATCTTTCTCAAGTGTTCTCATACAGCCACTTGATGCATTACCTTTTATTGTTGATTTCTACGGGCAGACGGGCGGAGGTAAGACGGTAACAATCAATATAGCGGCTTCTGTCTGGGGAAATCCGGCACCGGGAGCTTATGTTGGAAACTTCCGATCAACAGATGCATCACTGGAAACCAGAGCAGATATGCTCAATAACTTTCCAATGATCCTTGATGATTCAAAGAATGCATCTCAGTATATCCGGGATAACTATGAGACGTTAATCTACAATCTCTGTTCCGGAAAAGGAAAAGGAAGATCCAATAAGGATCTGGGGGCCGCAAAGGAGAACACCTGGAGTAATGTAACTATCTGTAATGGCGAGAATCCCATATCAGAGTTTGCAGATTCTGGCGGAGCAATCAACAGAATCATCGAAATTGAGTGCTGCGAAGATATCTATGAGAATCCAGCAGAAATCAACAGCGCCATAATGAAAAACTATGGATTTGCTGGCCGTGTGTTTGTTCAGAGTATCAAGGATATTGATCCGGATGATCTGAAAGAAATGAAAGCAGAAATTGAAAAGGAATTTGATGAATTCAATTTCCCTGCAAAACAGGTAATGGCCATATCTATACTTCTACTGGCTGATAAGTTGGCTACAGAGTTCATATTTAAGGACGGACGGGCGCTGACAGTTGAGGATGTGGTGGACATACCTACACGCAAGAAAGACGTGTCAGAGGGGCAGAGATGCTATGAATTTATCCTTGAGAGCCTTTCGTCCTACGGGCAACATTTTGATACTCAATTCAGCTGTGATCAGTGGGGATTCCTGGAAAATCCGGACGAAAATGGAGACAGATATGTGTATTTCTATCCGAAAATGTTTGAAAATCTGTTGAAAAATAATGGATTCTCAAGAAAAGCATTTTCCGCCTGGGCTATAAATCGTGATCTGATCAAGCATACTGGGAACAGGGACACGGTATCAAAAAGAAATGGCGGCAGTGTAAAAAGGTTTTTGGCGGTGAAAATCACTGATTTGGAGGAACGAAAAATCGACGAAGTGGATGAGGATTTTGTACCTGCTGATACAAGAACAAACGTTCCGTTTTCATAAAGTGTAACCCGTAACCCATGAAACCCAGAAAAAAACATCCTATAGGAGAATGTTTGAGAGAGTGTAAAAATCATATACTTTTATGATTTTCCTATAGAAAAACCTTGGTTACATTGGCTACATGGTTACACCCCTATGAAAGCCGCATAAAATAAGGGTTTGTGGCGTAACCAATGACTTGAAAAAGTGGGTTACACATGGGTTACAAAAAGAAAATGATTATACAAAATAAAAATAATAAAAGAATTGTATGAAAATTCAGATTGTTACACTTGGTCAACAAAGCATAAGGAGTGGTTACATGATAGAGAAAGAGAAGCTTAATAAAAAACAGAGATATGCGCTTGATACAATGTTATCCGGCAGCAATGTTTTCCTTACAGGAGATGCAGGAACAGGGAAAACAACTGTTATCCAGACTTTTATCCGCGAAGCAGAGGAAGCTGGTAAAAATGTCCTGGTGTCTGCAACAACCGGGATCGCGGCGGACAACATCGGATATGGTGCAACAACCGTACACCGGGCGCTGAATATCTCAATCAAATTTGAGGACTACAAGAAAAAAGTAAAATCAAGAGTTGAGCTGTTGAAAGAAGCTGATGTACTTATCATTGATGAGATCAGCATGTGCCGTTTTGATCTTTTTAACATGATCGCAAAAACGATCATAACAGAAAACGAAGAGAGAGCGGTGGAAAGATTAATGGGTGATGAGAAAGAAGATCTGCAGTTAATTGTGATCGGGGATTTCTACCAGCTCCCACCTGTGATAACTACGGACGATCGAAAGATTCTCTGCCGAATGTACGGATCCGAATATGGTAAGGGTGGAAAGTATGAGCATGGATATGCATTCTTTTCGGAGTATTGGAAAGATATGGGGTTTGATTACATCAAGCTTGATGAGGTATGCAGGCAGAACGATGAAGGATTCAAATATGTGCTGAATGATATCAAATATGGCAACAATATCCGAAAGTCTATTTCTTATCTGGAAAATAACGAATCGGACAAGGTTATCCCGGAAGCACCGTTCCTGGTTGGGACAAATGCAGAAGCGGATAAAATCAACAATACTTTTCTTGGCAAGTTAGATGGAAAAACCGAAAAGATATTCCATGCAACAGTTGATGGAGATTTAACTCCTGCGGATATCAAAAATATTGCATTTGCCCGGGAAGATCTAACTCTCAACATTGGCGCAAAAGTAATGATTACCGTTAATGATTTGGCCGGGAAGTATGTCAATGGAACAATCGGCATTATCCAGAAAATCGTGGACAATGGAGAGTTCGAGGAATCTTATCTTACAATCAAAACAGATAAAAGAAAGACTGTTAATCTGTACAGATACAGCAAGGATATTGAGAAGCAGGTTGTTGAGGAATCAGAACAGGAAAAAGACGGACAGAAGATCATAAAAGAAAAAATTGTCCGTAAAAAGGCCGGAACATTTTCCCAGTTTCCTGTAAAGCTTGCCTGGGCGATCAGTATTCATAAATCTCAGGGACAGACCTTTGAGAAAATCAACATTGATCCTTGTTGTTGGGATCCTGGACAGTTCTACGTGGCCGTTTCCCGGGCGAAATCAGCTAACGGTATACATTTTATCAGACCGATAAAGCAAAGCTATATTAAGGCATTTAGCAAGGATAACGAGCGACTTCTTGAACAGAGTTTTGAAGTGTAATTATATATAATATATATTATAAAAAAATATTTAAGAAAGGTATACAAAAAACAGTATAATGTATATTGTATACAAAGGTGTGAGCTATGAGAGTAAAACATGAGCAGATTCCAAACACCATTAAATTTCTTCAAATCGACTTCCCGGCGTTGGTTCTTCAGACTGCCGGAATTGAAGATAAGGACGAATACTGGCAGCAGGTTATTGAACAGATCCATATTGTATCAGAAAAATATAACAATAATGGATTCGTGGATCACATGCTCACCGCCTATGCGGATTATCTGGATAGAATGTACCGAAAAGCAAAAACATTGAACAAGGAGAAAGCCAATGAGCAAAATGAGAGAGTATGAGCGAGGGAGAGAAGATGGACTTGATCTGGCACTCAGAATTGTAAGGGATGGCGGTCTGGAGGCCCTAGAGAGGGAAATTAAATTCCGCGGGATTACCGGAGTACATACATCACTTGCTTCAAAGGATCTAGACAAGGCAGCTCAGAAGATCAAGGAAATGACACTTGATACATTTACAATCCTTGGAATTGCTGTTTTGCATGATGATTTTGGCTTTGGACAGAAGCGCTGCCAGAAGTTCATGGACGGTATGGACAGGGGGGCTGATTATCTGATGGATGATATGGCAACCTGGGAAGATTACAGAAGATCAATCAAAGAGGAATTGAATCTTGATTTGAGATTCCGTATTAACGATTAAGTGAGGTGTTATTGATGGGAAAATATAATACAGAACGCAAGCACAGAGAAGGACAGGAGATGTATAAAGCGGTGTATCACTTTATCTTGAAATATTACCGAAAACACCGTTATATGCCGTCCACGAGAAATATTGCAGATGGCTTAGATATTTCAATGGCTACTGCCAGGAATTATATTAATTTATTGCTTGATAATGGTTTGTTAGTAAGTGAGGATCCGACAGAACAGAGGGCGTATAGATTAAGTTATTCAAAGGTGGAAAATGGTATATAAGAAATTGGTTAAAAGATTTGGAGCGTAAATATTATGGATTTAGAACAAAAAGCAATTGAGAGAATTCGGCTTGCGTCTGACCTCTCGTTGAAACATTATGGAAAGCCACTTATATGCACATATTCAGGTGGGAAAGATTCTGACGTGATGTTAGAACTCTTTCGTAGGGGGGGCATACCATTTGAGGTACATAATAGCCACACCACAGCAGATGCACCGCAAACTGTACGGCACATACGAAAGGTATTTAAAAGTCTGGAAGAAAAAGGAATTAAATGCGAAATAGAAATGCCGAAGTATAAAGGCGAACATATCACGATGTGGAAATTGATTCCATTAAAATTGATGCCGCCGACGATACTTTCGAGATATTGTTGCGCAGTATTAAAAGAAACCGGATGCCCTAATAGGTATATTGCCACAGGCGTTCGCTGGGCAGAAAGTCAAAAGCGACAATCGCGATCAGAATTTGAAAAATTAGGAAGTAGTATTAAAACAAAAGAATACTTTTCAACGGTTATGCTTATGAATGATAACGATGCAAAACGCCGAATGACCGAGCATTGTATGCAACAAAAGAAAATGGTTGTCAACCCAATTATTGACTGGAAAGATTCTGATATATGGGAATTCATCAATTCAGAGCATATAGAAACTTGCGAGTTGTACAAATGTGGATACGACAGAGTTGGCTGTATTGGCTGTCCGATGGCTGGAAATAAGAGGTATAAGGAATTTGCAGATTTTCCCAAATACAAACAGTCTTATATCGGAGCTTTTGGAAGAATGATAGATGTTCGCAAAGAAAAAGGATTAGAAACCAAGTGGAAGACAGGAGAAGATGTGTTTAGGTGGTGGATGAATGACGATAACTTAGAAGGACAAATGGAATTATCTGATTTTATCGAGTATTAAAAATCATGGAGGACTGCACAATAGCGTGCCAGTTGCTTACGTGGGGAAAAGTGAGGATGGAAAATGGAGAAATTAAAACCTTGTCCGTTTTGCGGAAAAGAGATAGATACAGACAAAGACATATATATCCCAGAAAGAGACTGGAAGCCATCTTTTTATGATCCCGACAGTGGAGGTTATCCGGTAAGTATTCACTGTGAATGTGGATTAGAATTTTGTCCGGGTACATGGGATTATAAAGAATTCGTTGAAACATGGAATAAAAGAGTAAACAAGGAGGACACAAAATGTTAATCAGAAGTCAGGACAAGGAAACATTAATCAATTTCAACAATTCAATTGTAGTCAACATTATAGATATTGAAGGGGTTGTAAAGATTATCTGCTCGTATTCGTGCGAGGATTATATTATCGGGCATTATTCCACCAAAGCAAAAGCCATGAAAGTACTGGATATGATTCAGAAAGCGTATGCGGACTTTGAAGCATCAAAAATCACCAGTACAGGACTGGTAATAGCGGCATACACGGGAAGCTGTGATACTCCTGAGAGCGCTGCTTGCGGAATTAAAGCGTTAAAAGGTTATGTGGAAATGATAAGAGAATCGGTAGTCTTTCAGATACCAGAGGATAGCGAGGTGGAAGAATGAGCCATGTCAAAGACAGATTGTCAAATTATCATGATTTCATGAAGAAACTTGCGGATGACCGCCAGATGGTTTTGGCAAGCGATGTTCTGGAAATGATAGAACAGATTAAGGATGATCTGGAACAGGACGAGAAAGAAAATGGTTGGATTCCAGTAAAATATCATCAGATATCAGAAAAAGAACGTGCGGAAGAATCCATATCAAATGATATACAATATATGCTTGCTTGTAAAATGCCCGATGATGAACAAGAAATTTTGGTCACTAATGGAAAAACAATATGGCAAGATACAAGCTTTATTGATTGTGACGGATATTATCTTGATAGCGGTTATGATTGGATTGAGATTACGGCATGGCAACCACTTCCAGAACCATACGAGGAGGACGATTAATGAGTAAATCAGTGTTAGTGTTGGATACGCCAGAGAATTGTATATCTTGTTCAATCAGTCGAGATTGTAGCGATATACTGGAAACATGCACCTTTTGCCCGATTACAGGAAAATGCGTGCTCGATAAAGAAGCAGAAACGATTCCTGATTGGTGTCCATTGAAGCCATTGCCGGAGAAGATGAAACTTACTGGGAATTATAACGGTGAGTATTCCAAAACAGGAGGCAAAACGCTGGGCTATAAGGTTGGCTGGAATGCTTGCATTAACGAGATTACAGGAGGAAATTCTGATGATTGATTTAATAGGAAAAAGCGTGTTTGTAAAGACACAGGAAGAATATTTGAGCGTTCTGAAAATAGCAAAATTGCAAGGATTCACATGGGGAGCAGAAAACAATTTAAGCCCTATAAAAATTGTATTTCCAAATTTGCTAAAATTTTATAATAACAAGATAGTTACAATTTACTGCAGCGAAAAGGGTATAAAAGAAGCATCCGAAATCGTCGAAGATGAAGAAAAAATCAAGGAAGCAATAGCTCACGTTAAGTATTTTGCGAATAACAAAAATAGAATGTCATTAACAGATAAAATTATCGAATCAATGTTATTACTTGCAAATGCCGCAGAAAGTCAATTGGAAGAGGTGAAGTAGATGAGTAAGAAAGTAAAATGTTGCGAATGTGATTCTTTTATGGGCTGGGCTTTGCCAGAAAGGGCAAATAAAGACAATTACGAATATGCGAAAAGAGTTTTGAAGTTAGCGTCTACTACAGGAGTATGTGGATACACCATGAAAACCAAGGCAAGATCGCATGAGCAGTATTGCAGGAAATTTAAAAAATACAAGTTTTTAGAACGACGTAACGATTTTTTTAAAGACGAAATTTCAAGACTTGAAAACATGATCAAGGAATATGAAAAAGAAAATTTTGTGGAAGTAGACGAATCGTGGAAAGTTCTATTTATGAGAAGATTTCAAGAGGTGAAGTAGATGGAGAGATTAACGAAAAGATACATTGATGAAGATGATGGAAGGAAAAGTATCGGAGCTTACACTGGATGTATAGTTCCTGAGATATGGTTCGAAGGAGAAAGAGAATATCGAGTGTTAGATAAACTTGCCACTTACGAAGACTTAGAAGAACAGGGTTTGCTTGTGAGAGTACCGTGTAAGGTTGGAGATACGGTTTATAGAGTGAATGCCGGAGCCAAGCAACCGATTATTCCAATGACTGTTTCAGAAATTCATTTTCTCTGTTACAAAAATGAACGTGCTGTAAGGTTTGACGCAATAGGAAAAGAAGATATGGGAGAAAGTTGCTACCGTTTAGAAGATATTGGAAGAATAGTATTTCTCACCCACGAGGAAGCAGAGAAGAAGTTGAAGGAGATGTGAAGAAAAATGATGAATGAAAAGGAAGCGATTAAATTCTTACAGAGCCGTGCCGATCTAATCAAAAATGATTATTCAGCAGATCAAGGAGCCGATATTGAGGATTACTATCAATCCATCAAAATAGCAATCAGAGCATTAGGAAAGCGGATCCCTAAAAAGCCTATAGATGAGTATGGATTTAATTATAGTAAGCCATCTGATGGATTCATACAGTGCAGGTGTGGCGCGATGTCGCATGTTAATCTCTATTACTCAAAAACAACCACATACTGCTGGCGATGCGGACAGGCATTTGGCCATTGGGGAGAGGGTGATAGCAAATGAGCGCAATAAGAATAGCGGAAATAGTTATTCAATTCATGTTCTGTATATATGCGATATGCAAGGCTCATGAATCAGCCAGATGCAACAATGTATCATTCACGGTATTTTATTGCACGCGGTGGGCGTTATGCCTTATGTCTTTATGGTAATACTTAGCCAGAAAGGGTGATAATATGCGGACCAGGCAAAAGTCACTTGTTGATTTTGGCGTATACCCTGAGGATATCAGTAAACTAAAGGATATATGCCAGAAAGCTACACCGGATCAGCGTCACAGCATCTTGCATTGCTGTATAGATTCCTGCCCCCCAGGGCTTGAACTACTGGTATATGAGTCGATAGTTTTAGGCCACTCCTATGATCGGATAGGAAAACGGGAGTATATTCCAGCAAAGCGAGATGATTTCTACGCATACCGGCGCAAGGCAATGAGCCAGTTTTACAATATCCTTAGACTATCGAGAGAAATATAATTATTACAATTGATATTTTAAATGTGGGGACAAATGTTTCTGCCATGTATGGTAATATAGTATATATCTATAGCTATACGTGGCAGAATTTTTATTTTCAGAAAGGGTATGATTGGATGTTGATAGGATGGCAAATGAGGAAAATTTAAAGCCGTTTAATAATCGAACAGAGAGCGAAAAGAGAGAAATCGCTCAAAAAGGTGGTATTGCATCAGGTCAAGCACGCCGTCAAAAAAAGACCCTTTCTGAATTAGCAAAGATGATAGCTGAGAATCCTGCCCCGACTGCTGCAAAGAAAAAGCTCACGAAGATGGGAATATCTGACGAGGATGCAAGTAACAACGCTTGTATTGTGGCTGCCGTGTATGATAAGGCCGTTAAAGGCAACATGCAGGCTGTTGATAAGTGGGAGCAGTTGACGGCAGTATCAAATGAAGATGATAAAAAATATGAACTTCCGGCCAGAGTGCTTGGAAAGGCATTTGTTGATATAAACAGACGTATCAAGCCTAACATTGAATATGTATTCGAGGGTGGTCGAGGTGGTCTGAAATCCTCTTTTGTGGCTTTTAAGATTGTTGAGCTTATTAAGAATAATCCTCAGATGCACGCCTGCATCACAAGACAGGTAGCAGGCACTTTGAAAGATTCTGTATATGCTAACATGAAATGGGCTATCAATGAACTTGGACTGATGGAAGAATTTGAATGCAAGGTGTCACCGCTTGAGATTAAATACATCAAGACCGGGCAGACGATATACTTCCGTGGGCTGGATGATGAAACCAAGCTGAAATCTATCAAACCAGAATTTGGCTATATTGGAATCCTTTGGAAAGAGGAAAAAGACCAGATGAAAGGTGATGCACAGGAGAGATCTGTTAATCAGTCAGTGCTACGTGGCGGTGATGAGTCCTATGATTTTTCGTCATACAATCCGCCAAAATCAAAATCGAACTGGGTAAACAGGATCAAGCTAACGCCTAACCCGAAAAGAGTTATTCATCATTCAAGTTATCTGGAAGCACCGGCGGAATGGCTTGGACAGAAATTCCTTGACGATGCAGCGCATCTGAAAGAAATCAATCCAGAAGCCTATGAACATGAGTATTTAGGCGTTCCAAATGGTGATGGTGGCAATGTCTTTGAATATCTGGAGATTAGAGATATTACGGACGAGGAAATTAGTCACATGGACAAAATATTCCAAGGGTGTGACTGGGGATTTTTCCCTGATCCGTATGCTTTTATCCGTTTGTATTACAATCATAACACCGAAAAGATATATCTCATTGATGAAATCTATGAGAATAAATGGAGCAATAGGAAATCAGCAGATGAGATTCTGAGCAGAAAATACGATGATTATACTATTACCTGCGATTCTGCTGAACCTAAATCAATTAATGATTATAGAGATTTTGGACTTCCGGCAAGGGGTGCGATAAAAGGGCCTGGAAGTGTGGAGTATTCTATGAAATGGCTTCAGACAAGAACTATTGTTATTGACCCCAAAAGAACACCTAACGCTTACAAAGAGTTTTCGGAGTACGAATATGAAAGAGACAAAGATGGAAACGTTATAAGTGGATATCCTGACGAGAACAACCATTTAATCGATGCCTGTAGATACGCAACAGAATCATTGTGGAGGAGAAGAGGGAATAATGCTTAAAAGAGGGTACAGTCTAAAATATAGACGAATATATAAAATCTGGCAGGGAATTCGTCAGAGATGCAATAACCCCAATGACAAAGATTATGAAGACTATGGCGGAAGAGGAATAAGGGTTTGCGAAGAATGGAATAAAAGCTCAGAAGCGTTTGTTCGATGGGCATTGGAAAACGGATATGCTGATAATTTGAGTATTGACAGAATAGACACAAACTCAGGTTATTCTCCAGAAAATTGCAGATGGGCAACATGGACGCAGCAAGCGAGAAACAAAAGAATAGAAAAAATAAATTCAACTGGTGTTACTGGTGTTTCCATGGACAGAGGGAAATATAGAGCAATAATCTATGTGAATAATAAAAAAGTTGATCTAGGCAGGCATGACACGCTTGAAGAAGCAGCAGAAGCACGTAGGCAGGGTGAGATAAAATACTGGGGCGTGAGTGCATAATGGGACTTATAACAACACTAAAAAGGTGGTTTAACATGATATTCAAGAAACAAGCCGAAGAGGATTTTAATATCCAGGCAGCAGAATTCCCAGAGATGGAAGCGCTAATCAATCGGTGTGCGAACATCTACAGAGGTGTGCCGGAATGGTTAGATGATGAGGATAATATCAAGACGATCAATTTCGCGAAAACTGTCTGCTCGGAGACAGCACGGCTCGCAACGCTGGCAATCGGCATCCAGATCGGCGGTTCCGCAAGGGCTACATGGCTTCAGAAACAGATTGAAAAGGTATATTTCCAGATTCGGCATTGGGTAGAATATGGATGCGCTTACGGAACAGTGTTTATTAAGCCGAACGGTGAAAGCCTTGACATATTTACTCCGGCAGATGTAATGATTGTTGATTATGACAACCAGGAAATAAAAGGGATTATATTCAAAGATTCTTATACCGCCGGACGGAAATACTACACAAGGCTTGAATATCATCGTTTTGTTGAGACCACCGTGAATGGCGTGACAACTTATCCATATTATGTTTCTAATAGAGCCTATGTATCAAAATCTCCTCAGAGTATCGGAGATAAAATTGACCTTAAACAGACCAAATGGGCTGACCTTATGGCAGATACGCCGCCGATTCTTAAAGCGAACGGAGAGAAGCTGGACGGGCCTCTGTATGGAGTGCTGCGAACACCACAGGCGAACAATGTGGACATCAGCACACCGCTGGGCTTACCGGTTTTTGCTGAAGGCATTGAGGAGCTGGAAGGCCTTGATGTTGCGTATAGTCGGAACGTGGGAGAAATTAAAGACTCTCAGAAGATTGCTCTGTTAGATGATAGACTGCTGATGCCAAGCGGTACACCTGTTTCAGCCATGTCACCACGGGGTATGGAGAACAGGCGAAATGAGATGAAATTGCCACATTATGTCAAGAACGTGTTCGGACAGGACGAAAAAGAGTTCTATCAAGAAATCAATCCACAGCTCAACACGGATGCACGGTTGGCCGGAATCAATGCACTACTGTCACAGCTTAGCTACAAATGTGGATTTAGCAGTGGTTATTTTGTGTTTAACGAGAAAACCAGAATGGTGACGGCTACACAGGTGGAGGCAGACGACCGCCGGACAATTCAGTATATCAAGGACGTTCGGGATAAGCTGGAGGACTGCCTGAATGGCGTAATCTATGCACTCAATGTATTTGCCGACTTATACAGCCTGTCTCAGGTGGGTGCTTATAAAATAAATTATGATTTTGGCGACATCACTTACAATTACCAAGAAGATAAACAGTTCTGGCTAGGCTATGTAAATACTGGCAGGGTGCCATTTTGGTACTACCTTGTTAAATTTGAGGGGTTTAGCGAGGAGGATGCCAAGGCTCTATCAGAAGAAGCAAATAAGGAAAACAAAGATAGTGGATTGTTTGGAGAGGAGTAAGTTATGAGTTATATACCAGAGCCAATCACGAGAATAGATAAATACCTTGCTTATATTGCTGGAAACATGGACGTTGCTCTTCCAGATCATCCTATAACCAGAAAAGAACATTATCTTGCGGCGTGGGCCGAGAAGAGTGGGTTTGAGGATGTAGATGTTGCAGGCGAGCCGCCGCTGACGCTTGAGAATGGTATCGGTAAGCCGCTGAAGGGACTGAGGATATACGGCCGGAGCAAGCAGGTGACTACCACAGGGGCGCAGTTGTTTCCGCCCGCAACTCTAGGAAGCCAAGAAAAAAATGGCATAACTGTTGATTGTATGGAAGGCGGAAAAATACACATCAGTGGAACTGCTGAAACAATGGTGGATTTCTATGTGTCGAGACTACAGTTACCTGCTGGGACCTATACTTTTTCCGCAGGAGTTAATATTGATGCAAGCGTATTAAGATATATGCTTGTTACGACTGTAGGAGTGCCATATTACGATGTGAACGGTGACTATACAACAGATACGATAGCTGAAACTATTGATGTATCATTGTTGTTGAGAGTGTACGCCGGAAAAACAATAGATCTTACTGTTAAACCAATGCTAAACGCCGGCTCCACCCCACTCCCCTGGGAACCTTACACAGGCGGAAAACCATCACCGTCACCGAATTATCCACAGGAGATTGAATCCGTTGGAACGAAATGGAGTACTGGGGCAAATCTGCTGGATATATCGAAGTGGAACACATATGACATAACATACGGATTAACAATGATGATTGACGAGGATGGTTATTTCCAATTGGAGGGCACTTATGATAATGGCGCAGGTGCTGGGAATATCGGAAGTTGTATCTTCAGATTCTTAAGAACCAGTCCAGGAACAGTTTTTCCAGATGGTGTCAAATTTGCTGGCGGAATGATGGAAACGAGCGAAAATGTTTCAAACTTACGTTTTCTATGTACTGGATTATCAGAAAATACTCCATGCCTAGTTATTGCATTTTCTGCAGTAAATGGTGAAAATATTAAGATCCGATTTCGCCCAATATTGTACGTTGGTGATACTACACCTGATTGGGAACCTTACACCGGAGGTATCCCAAAGCCTTATGGAGATAAGATCGGAGTTGGAGTGAGAGGGATAAACTTGCTTGATCCTGCACAAGCATATCAAAACAACACGTCAAATTATAAAATGTATAAGGACGGCTTTCTACTCAAGAAAGGGGTAACATATACATTATCTTGTTATCCTATTACCCCAGAAGGGCTATACATCAATGAATGGAACATTGCTAACAATACAGCAATATTGGCAGTAACTTACGGTAAAAATGTCTTGATTTATACGCCGGAGCAAGATAAAAAAGTGTTTTTCGACTATTACTGTTTAAACGGACTCGATCCTGTGACATCCAAACTAATGCTTGAAATAGGAGCAAATGATAATCCAGCATACGAACCCTACCACGCTCCGCAATCCATGTCCATTTCCACGCCAAACGGATTACCTGGTATCCCTGTATCATCTGGCGGCAACTACACAGATGCGGACGGACAGCAGTGGATATGCGATGAGATTGATTTCTCCCGCAACGTAAAAACGCAGAGGATCAAAATCGTTGATATGGCAGATTGCGAAATTACTGCAATCACAGAGTTTGATAACACAAAGCGTCTCACGGGCAAACTTGCTTTCAAGGCAACCGACTACCACTACACAGCCTTGTGCAATCGCAGCCCATTCGCAGCCAATTTTACGGGCGATTACGAACATTTTTATGTGGATGAAATAAACGCGTTCCTGTTCATCCCTATTTCAAATGCCTTACCCCAAAAAGGAGAGTACGTCATAGAGTTTGTTCTTGCCACCCCCATCGAAACCCCTCTTACAGACGACCAACTCGCCGCCTATAAGCAACTCCATACCTACAAAGGCACCACCATCATAGATAATGATGCTGGAGCCTATATGAGCGTAAAATATGAAAAAATGAAATAAAGGAGATGATAATATGGCATACTTACCGGGTCCAATCACAAGAGAAGAACAGTACTTATATGCTATTGCCAAAAATGATGAAGAAATCCAGAAACAGGCACTTTTAACGCAGTATGTAGCCGCTATGGCTGATGTTTATATTCCAGAGGAGGATACAGATGTACAAAATACTACTACAGCTTCAGAAGTTTTATCCACCGGAAACGTGGAGGAAAATGGTGGAACAGGCGAAGAAAGCAGGAAAGCTGACTGATGCAGAGTATAAACTCTTGATTGAGTAGGTGATCAAATGGAGATTAACAATCATGTTGGAAATGTGCATATCAAATTCGATACGAAGCGGATTGATAGCAATTTGAAAGAAGCGCAGAAGAAGTTGAATGAGCAAATCGTAGAAGACTGCATCCCACTTATGCCATTCCAACAGGGAGCGTTGGTGGAAAGTGTATCATTCCCACAGGGTATTGACGGCGGAGAAATCAAGTGGGGGAATAGAAACGTGCCTTATGCTCATTATATGTACGCCGGTATTGTATATGGCCCCAATATCCCTAAAAAGGATGCACAGGGCAACATTATTGGATGGTTTTCCCCAAAAGATAAGCCTAAATATCCGACCGGAAGAAAGCTGCAATATACTACCACGTTCAATAAAGAGGCTGGATCGGAGTGGTTTGAGAGGGCAAAAGAACGACATTTGCATGATTGGGAAAAAGGCGTGCAGGAGAAAGTGGGTGGTAAATAATGCTACCACCAGAGTATTTTTACGGCAAAGAGCAACAGATCCTTTCACTGTATCAGGAATTAGAAGATTTCATAATGACTGACATCTCCAGGCGCATCCTCCAGACTGGCAAAATGACTGCCACAGCTGATCGGCTTATCTGGAAACTTACACAGATGGGGAAAAGCAGAGCGGCCATTGAACAGGAATTACAGAAACTTACAAAAAAGACGCAGCCAGAGCTTAGATGGATCCTGCAAAATGCCGTGATGACATCCTGGGATAACGACAAGGATATCCTGCTTGGAATTGACGAGAGCATCAGTCCACCACTTGAAAATGCGGAAGTAATTGCCGTGATGGATGCAGAATTCAAAAAAACATTGGGAGAGCTTAGCAACCTGAGCAATACTACCATAAATCAATCTCAGCGTGATCTAATTAATCTGTTGGATAGAGCCGAGATCCGTGTTGCTTCCGGTGCGCAATCTTACACCTCTGCAATCTGTGACGTGCTGGACAATTATGCCGGGAAAGGAATTATGGTGGATTATCCAACAAGCAGTGCAAGAAGAACGCTTGAATCAGCGGTAAGATGCTGTGTGCTAACAAGCATGAATCAAACAGCGGCACAGGTAACGAACCAGTACATTGTACAGGCAAAGACAAATTATGTCCTTGTATCAGCCCATCTAAGAGCCAGAACAGCACAGAAAGGACAACCGCCTTGCGGAGATCATTCATCCTGGCAGGGAAAACCTTACTCAATAGTTGGATCGGAACCTGGATATCCAAGCCTTTTGGAGAGTACTGGATATGATATAAACCCAAAGACCGGACAGGGAACCGTGGTGGATCCACATGGACTACACGGGTGGAATTGCCGTCACAGTCACCAGCCATGGGCGAAAGGATTACGGAATCCCTGGGCGGACGAACATAAGATTGATTCCGAGGAGAATAGAAAGATCTACGAAGATACCCAGAAGCAGCGAGCAATGGAGCGTTCAATTAGAGCAACTAAGCGAAAGCTGATAATGAAGAACGAAGAAATCAACTCAGACGATATACCGGATTCCGAAAAAGAAAAACTCAGATCAGAGTATGATCGGATGGCTTTCCTGCTGACTGAACAGAATAAGGCGTATAACAATTTCTGCCGAGACAATAATCTAACTGCACAATATGATCGCAACAAGGTTGCTGATTTTGGATATAAACAGCAGTCCAAAGCGAATGCTGGAGCAAAACGCTATATGAAAGGACATTAACACATGAGCATATCAGAATTCATTCAATTTTTTCTCTCTATCTGCGGAGGGGTATCCATTATTGGAGGTGCGGCAGCTGTAATTATCAAGTGGATTACTCCGGCATTCCGACTTAATAAGCGAGTAGAAACACTGGAAGAACATGACAAGCGAGATTATGAAAGTCTTCAGAGAATTGCAGAACGTGATTCATTGATTCTGGAAGTGTTATCAACCATGTTGGACAGTCAGATTAGCGGGAATAACGTTGAGGAATTAAAAAAAACAAAACAGAAGCTTACAAATTATCTTGCACAAAATCAGCGTTAATTGCAATAATAAGAGGTATGCTCATGAAATTATATGTATTCACGAAGAAAGATATAGACAGATTCTTGTTAGAGTGTAATTTCACACCGGACGAAGAAAAACTATTCCTGCTAAGATGCAAGGAATACACGCTTGAATACTGCGCTGAACAGATGAATGTGAGCATATCAACAGCGAAACGGTTGAGCCGGAGAGTAAACAATAAAATAATCAAAGTATGCTGATACTTTTCAGATACTTATTAGAGCCAGAAACGACCTGTTGACGGCTCTTTTTTTGTGCAAAAATATAATCATAGAAATCCATAGGAGGTGTGCTATGTCACCATATATAATAGATCCACAGCAGTTTGCTAATGAACAGGCAATGCTGCAAGCAAAAATAAATCAATTAGAACAGCAGAGAAATCAGCAGATGGGAATATATTCCGGACAGAACCAGCAAATGCAGCCACAAGTACCGGCATCGAATGTCAACTGGATACAGGTTGCCGGAATTGAGGGAGCACGAAATCAGATTGTTCAGCCGGGACATACTGCATGGATGATGGACAATAACAGCCCGGTCTTTTACGTCAAATCGGTTGACGGAATGGGAAGTGTGACATTCAAAGTATTCCAGTTTACAGAAATACTGCCAGAACCCCCTGCTCCTGCTCAAAATCAGCAGAACACACCAAGTCCTGATTATGTTACAAGAGCAGAGTTTAATGCCTTATTGAAGCGATTAGGTGACGTACCGAAAAAGGAGGAATCTGAATGAATCCATTAATGAGTATGATCGGGAACATGGGTGGCAGTAAAAATCCGATGTCCGCAATGATGCAGGCAATGCAGGTAATTAATCAGATCAGGAAATCTGGAAACCCACAGGCAGCTCTTAACCAGATTGCACAGTCTAATCCAGATATCAAACAGGCTATGGATATGTGCAAGGGGAAGAACCCACAGCAGATTTTTGAAAATAGATGCAGGCAAAACGGAATTGATCCGGCACAGTTTACCGGGATGTTGAAATAGTTATTAAGGCAAGCATGCAGCCTTAAAATATAAGAAAAAAGGAGACTACTACTATGACAGATGGAACAATGCTCAGTGCGGCAGATGTAGCAGCCGTAACGAGAAATAATGATGGTTGCAATGATATGTGGGGCGGAGGAGGCTGGTGGATCTGGATCATCCTTATCGCTTTCTTATTCCCTATGATGGGCAACTGGAACCGTGGTGGTGTTGAGACAGGTGTACAGGATAATTTTATCAGCGATGAATTTGTAAAACGTGACATTTTCAACACAAACCAGAATGTTTCCAACACAGCTTGCCAGACACAGAGAGATGTACTGGAAAGCCGGTACACAAACCAGCTTGGCTTACAGCAGTTGCAGGCATCTCAGCAGAACTGTTGTTGCGAAACTCAGAAAGAAATCTTACAGAGCCGTTACGATGCCGCTCTGATGGCCCAGAATATGCAGGCTCAGATGGCACAGTGCTGCTGCGACATCAAAGAGAGTATTCTCGCTGATGGCAACGCAACCAGACAGCTTATGCAGGAAAATACTATCCAGAATCTCAGGGATAAGCTGGCAGACCGTGACAGAGATCTCCAGACTGCATACTGGCAGATTTCCCAGGTCAACCAGACAAAGAACATCGTGGATGCTGTTCGCCCGACTCCGATACCTACATATCTTACCTGTTCGCCGTACTTTGCGTACAATATGAACGGACTTGTTGGTGGATGCTGTGGAAATGGTAACGTCCTCTAATGAGTAACAGAGAGTTGTCCGCTTTGGATCTTCTGAACCTGTTCGGGGTGTTTTTGCAGGCGATGAACTATCAGAGCGATCTGTCGCAGGCTAGCAATGCGGATATAGCAAAACACCTGCATGAGCAGGACAGGAAGTATCTGGATAGGATCTTGGAAAATCAAAACAAAATAATCAGCATGTTGGAAGAATCCATTGCTACAAAGTAGTCTTGCAATAACACAGGGGGTAGGCATGGAGCTTGCCCCTTTTTTATCAGAAAAGGAGAATTATTATGCTTAATGTTATAAACGTACCAACTCAGGAAGTAGCAGCTAATCAGAATATCATTTTTAATAGCACCCGTGTAAAATCTCGTAGATGTGGATGCCAAAGTGGATGGCTCAATCATATCGAGGGCAGCGGATTGTTTACGATCACAAACAGGGGTAACCAGCCGATGGCAGTAGAATTGCAGTTTAATGCGAACGTTACCGCAGCCGCCGCAGGAGCAACAGCACTGGTACTTAAGCTGAACGGAGAAGCAATTGGTGGAACAGAAATGGACTATACAGTAGTTACAGCGAATGTATATCAGAGCGTGAGCGCAGACACCCTTATTCCTGTGCCCGCTGGAACATCTCTAACCGTATCTGCCGGAAACATTTCTGCCGGTGCTGTTCTGGTTAAGGATGCGAACCTAATTATCAAAAAGGTAGCATGAGGGGGTGATCAGTATGATTACCTTCAAGAGTAATAGAGATGTGAACAGTGTGGAATCTATTTTTTCAGAGATTAATGCCCGGATGATTGCGGCCCTGATGTTTCATGATCAGATGTCAGATTATTTCGACTTCCTTGGAATGAAAGGATATAAGAGACTGCATGAATACCAGTATTTTTCGGAATCTCTGGAAAGAAAGAAATTGAATCAGTATTATATCAATCATCATAATAAGCTGATACCAGATACTTATACGGGCCAGGTGGCTGTGATTCCAGAGAACTGGCAGACGGCGAACCGGATTAGTGTAGGTAAGTCTACAAAACAGAAAGGTATTGAGGACGGATTTAATCAGTACCATGACTGGGAAGCTGAGACCAAATCCCTGTACGAACATTATTCCTCACGACTTCGTGAGATGGGAGCGGTTGCGGATGCAATTATGGCAGAAAAACTGGTGGAAGATGTGGATAACGAATTGAAGAAGTTGGAAAGAATCATTGTTGATCTGATTTCTTCCGGCTACGATATGGTGTACATCACAGAATCCCAGCAGTGTATCCATGATAAATACAAAGCAAAAATGTGTGAGATATTCAGGTAGGCGGTGATAATATGAAAGATATGATTAAAATTTTGGAGAATCAACTGAAAATCGAAGAAGAGAACGTAAAGAACCAGCTCACGAACAGCAATCTTGATGTGATTTTTAAGCTTACCACAACTATCTGCAATCTTAAAAAGATGTGCGGTGACTGGGAAGCTTCCGGGACGGTTGCAGAAGTGGCAGAAGATGTGATTAAAAAGTACAGTAACGGGCGGTACGATCATAATATTGATGCCTTGTATGATGGCTATATTGCCGCGAAACAGGCATATCAAACCAATGGTGATCAGCAGCATAAAGATAAGCTGATGGAAGCTCTTGGGCGGCTCATGGTAGAAATCTACGATATGCTTTCCGCTATGATGGTGGACTCTGATTTTCGTGATGAAAAAGAAGAGATAATGCGAAGAATCAAGATGCTTTCGGACTAAAATGTGAGGACAAATTTTTTTCCACTATATGATACTATAATCTTGCAAGGGTTAGCGCACTTGTGAGGACTTGTTGGCTGAGAGTTTCTACTTTCTTTTTCATTATTTCCTCCTTTCTCCGGATGTGCCCTTAAATAGAAACAGGCTTTGAGTGGCCTGGAGGTTGAAAAGCGGATGCAATTTCCGGCACATCCTTTACCAGTAATGGCAGGCTGGTAACACCTCCTTGTGAAATGGGTAATAAAAAAACAGGTAAAACCTTCCGTGAAAGTCGGATAGTGGCAGGCATAACACGAAAAATACCTTGCTAACCCGGGAATCCGGGTTATGTGGAATGTACGTCAATGGTAGACTGACAGGGTCGCTCCCTGGGTTCCGGTTCGATTCCGGGCGTTCCGCTTACCTTGCCAGTGGTCTAACTGGCTTAATCCATTTACCTGCGGCGGCAGGTCA
>ERZ1034669.208-NODE-208-length-25227-cov-6.826077_pt1 | contig 25227 bp, 19 predicted proteins | sample MGYA00520705_ERZ1034669 | MGnify/ENA primary metagenome ERZ1034669 (study PRJEB33766, sample SAMN09781766) | gut metagenome | biome: gut microbiome | host: Homo sapiens | place: Madagascar | study: EMG produced TPA metagenomics assembly of the PRJNA485056 data set... | reverse complement strand
GTATTATGAATTGTTATCTAAAAATAATGTATTTGCAGATAGGGTTGCCAATGGAAGAGAATTTCTCCTCGTATTCCGTCATGACATTGCCTTCCATCAGTGCAGGATCGCTGTGCAGATCGTAGGTGATCACCTGCGCCTGCCAGCCGGCGGGTTCCAGTTCCTCGACTGCGAAATCGAACAGAGGACGGTTGTCTGTCTTGAATTCCAGTGTGCCCTCTTTTTTCAGGATCACATCATAGCGTGCCAGGAACTGTCTGGAGGGCAGGCGTCTCTTGGCATGGCGGTCCTTCGGCCAGGGATCGGAGAAGTTCAGATAGATCCGGTCGACCTCTCCCTTCCCGAATACCTTGTCGATATCTTCGGCATCCATGCGGATGAATTTCAGATTGGGAAGCTCATCTTCCTCCATTTTCTGGATCGCACGGAGCAGGACACTGGAATATTTTTCAATGCCCACATAGTTGATCTGCGGATTTGATTTGGCGAGGGTATGCAGGAAACGTCCCTTTCCCATACCGATCTCGATATGAATGGGGTGATCGTTACCAAAGATCTCATGCCAGGTTCCGGGGCAGCTTTCCAAAGTATCTTTCGGTACCACGTAAGGACTTTCTGCGATCACTTCACGGGAGCCGGTAATATTGCGTAATCTCATATATTTGATAACCTTTCTTTATTTAATGATTTTTCTTGTTTGATGATTTTTCTTATTTAATGACTTTTCTTGATGAATGCTGCAGATTCGTGTAGAATCTGTATTGTCAATGTACTTTATCTTGGAAAGCTTGTCAAGTGACCCTGTTGGAATGGATGACTATGCATGCCCCTGACGGAACAGGTGGTTGTGCACGACTCTGTTGCATCGGGCGGTCGTGGCTGGTTTCATATAAAACCCGGAGGAAAGAGGATGAAATGGATGATCGCGTCGGACATTCACGGTTCGGCATACTATTGCAGAAAATTATTAGAGGCATATGAAAAAGAGGAAGCGGAGAGACTTCTGTTGTTGGGGGATATCTTATATCACGGTCCCCGCAATGACCTTCCGGAAGGATATGCACCGAAGGAAGTCATTGAACTTTTGAATGCCCGTAAAAATGACATCTATTGCGTCCGGGGCAATTGTGATACTGAGGTGGACCAGATGGTGTTGGAATTCCCTGTGTTAGCGGATTACTGTGTGATTGCGGAAGGGGAGACGGCAGTCTATGCCACACATGGACATATCTATAACGAACAGAAGCTTCCGCCGCTGCATCCCGGGGACATATTGCTGCACGGACACACTCATGTGCCGAAGTGCGCTGTACACGAAGAGGAATCTTACATTTATATGAATCCCGGATCGGTGTCACTGCCCAAGGAAGACAGCTGGCATGGATACATGATCTGGGAAGGCAGCGAGTTTGTCTGGAAAGATTTTGACGGACAGGAACATATGCGAAAAAAATTAAGTTAGCACTTTGGTTTTTAAGTAAAATGGTGTATGATAGAGAATATGCATTATCATACACCATTTTTATAAAGGTTTATAAAGATATATCGGGAAGGATTTATACATGCGTTTTTTTAAGCATTTATCATATAGAACACTTTTTACGAAGGCAGTCATGGGAATCAGCGTTATCTGCCTTTTTGCGTCTGATGGACTTACAGTTTCGGCTACCACCATCAAAGAGGAGAACATTGCCTACAATCAGTCACTGGCAGTGCAGTCCAATGCAGTGGCGAACTGGCCTACGGGACCGGTGATCAGTGCGGAATCCGCAATTTTGATGGATGCGGATACCGGCGCTATCTTATATGCGAAAAATATTCATCAAAAGGAATATCCCGCCAGTACCACGAAAATATTAACGACCCTGATTGCTTCAGAACGCTGCAGCATGGATGAGATCGTGGATTTCTCCTATGATGCGGTACATGATATCGACCCCGGAAGCAACCATATCGCCATCGAGCCGGGAGAACAGTTGACCATGGAGGAATGTCTGAATGCGATTCTGATCCGTTCAGCGAATGAGGTCTCTTTTGCGGTGGCGGAACATATCTCGGGGACGACCTGGCAGGATTTCAGTGATATCATGAACGAGCGTGCGAAGGAACTGGGATGTGTGGATTCTCATTTTGTCAATCCCAACGGTCTTCCCAATGAGGAGCATTACACCAGCGCCTATGATCTGGCGATGATCGGCAGAGCTTTTTTTGCCAATGAAGCATTATGCAAGATGACCATGACGCACATGCTGCACATTCTGCCCTCAGAGAGACAGCCGGATGATATCATGGAAGTCAATAAGATGGAACTGATCCCGGGCGGAAAATACGCATATCCCTACCTCGTAGGATGTAAGACCGGTTATACCGATGTGGCGAGAAGCACCCTGGTCTCCTGCGCGGAGAAGGATGGCATGAAGCTGATCTGCGTGGTGATGAAGGATGAGAACCCTAATTACTATGAAGATACGATTGCTCTGTTCGACTATGGATTCAGTAATTTCCAGAGAGCAAACATCTCTCAGACGGAGACGAAATATAATATCGACAATGCGGGAGCTTTTTACAGCGGCAATGATATCTTCGGAAATTCCAAACCGATTCTGCAATTGAACCAAAACGACAGTATTACCCTGCCCAACACGATTACGTTCCGGGATACTGTGTCCGCAATCTCCTACGACAATACCGCGCCGGGGCAGGCTGCCGTGATCACCTATACCTACAATGATGTGGTACTGGGAACGGCATCCATAGATTTCACGGCTTCGGAAAAAGGAAGCAGTGTGTTTGGGGACGAGACCACAGGAACAACGGATGGGGCAGAAGCTACAGCAGCGACGCAGGAGCCGGACAGCACCGGGGCTACGCAGCCGACAGAAGGAGCGGCGGCTGATGAGCCGGCCGACGAGGGCGGAGGTATTCCCACTGCCACACAGCCGGCAGCTTCCGGGGAAGAAGATACGGCCTCCGGCGGTCCGGCAGTGATATTTATCAATGTGATCAAGGTATTTTTCTGGATACTGGGGATCGCTGTAGTGATCTTCCTGATACTTTTGATCCGGGCGTTTATTAAGAACTACCAATTCGCACATCGCAGTACCAGGCTGACGTGGCGGTTTGGCCGCAGGAGAAAGCGCTCTAGATCCCGGTACCGCTCGGTGAACCAGGACCTGCAAAGCAGGCGGAGAGAAGCTATCAGACAGGCGAAAAAGCGGCGCAAGCCCAAGAAACCAAACCGCTTCCGCGATCTGGATTTTTAGAAAAATAATTAAGGCATGTCCCATCACAACGGGGCATGCCTTTTAAGTTCAGTGTTGCAAATTTCTATTTGCTCAATAAATATTCCGCCAGATCCACTGCGGTATCCGCATGTTCCGCATTGGCGTAGATGCCCATGACGATACCGTCTCCGCGGAAGTAATAGTTGTCGGTCAGATCCTTACAGCCGGTCAGGCAGATGCCCACCGGGACGGGATCCTGCATCTCTTCCGGGTGAAGAGGATCGGGATATTCCGGAGTATAATCGGTATTCAGATCATCGTTTGCTGCCTCGATCGCCAACACCACTTCTCTATCCACGTAATAGAAATAAGGTTCCAGTGCCTGGAGCTGTTCTTCTGTGAGGATATCCCGCAGATCATAGAACAGGCTGCTGTTGGCATATTTTTGGAAAGAATCGAAATCCGTGATCATGCTGTCAAGCTCATTTGCTGCCACATATACCATCAGCTTTTGGGTAGAAGTGACGGAGACCTCGTCCATGCTGCCTTCCACGACACGAATAGAAGTATCAAAGGTGATATCGCTGGTATTCAGATCGATGCCCTCTTTTTCGGCGAAATCCGTAAGGAAATCCGGCTGCTCGGAGGATATCTGGTCTAAGAGGCTTGCATTTAATAAAACAGCGTTAAAAGCGGTATCCTTCCGGTTCGTATACTGGTAAATAAAGCTTACGATCATGCCGATGACGATCACAGAAATGATCACGTGCCATTTATAATAATACCAGAAGTACGCCAGCTTCTGCTTGGGAGTGCCGTTTTTCAGTGCTTCCCGTTCTTCTTTGAATTCATCCATTACAGCCATGGAAAAACCGCCTTTCTGCGTGAAATATAAAATTATGATAAAGGTTCTCTATCCGAAAGTCAATGAAGGAAGTGTGAGGGGATTCTAAAAAAAGAATTAAATCGCCCCAAAAATCCGGGCATATCTTGCATGTTTTTCACGGATGATATATCATAATAGAAGACGATTGTCAGGAGAAGCAGAATCCGGACAGACGTAAACAGAGATTTTCCGAAGGAACGGAAGAACGGTGCGGAAAATCCCTGCTACAAAATAAAGGAAGAGAAAAGGAAACGAAAAATGAGTGATTCTTACGTAGAATGTCTGGTAAAAGCAAAACAGCCCGCGTGGGCTAAAATCTTAAAAGTATTACTTGTCACCCTGACAGTGTTAAGCTGCCTGGTAATGTTTGTGTTTATCATTTTCCTGCCGGTCGCTCTTGTTGCGGGTGTGGGAGCTTATTTTCTGAATATGTTCACGGATCTGGAGTATGAGTATCTCTATCTGGATAAGGAACTGTCTGTGGACAAGATCATGGCAAAGAGTAAGAGAAAGCGTGTAGCTACTTACAGCATTGACCGTATGGAAATATTTGCACCGGTCTATTCCTACCATCTGGACAATTTCAAGAACCGTCAGGTGAAGGAGAAGGACTATAGCATCGGCGAGGTTCTGCAGCCGGACGGCCGTTATGCAATGTATTATGAAGGTGGCGAGAAGATCATCTTCAGTCCCAACGAGGAACTGGTGAAGGTACTTAAGAGTGTAGCTCCCCGTAAGGTATTCAGTGAATAATGATCAGTGAGTGATCCATGAACAAAAGGATTCCGGTGAACAGGATGCATCGGGATCCTTTTTTGATACAAAAATATGCAATATCCGGTTGACAGCCATAGAAAACTTTGCTAAACTCATGGAAATGTTATAAGCACAGCAAATAGTTCTTATAAGTATGACTTATATTACTAAAACAAATCATTCACAAATCTTATTAAATGAACACAGGAGGAGAGAAAATGGGACAGATTATTGGTGAAGGCATTACCTTTGATGACGTACTGCTCGTACCGTCTTATTCTCAGGTAGTCCCCAATCAGGTGGATTTGACCACATGGCTGACAAAAAAGATCAAGCTGAACATTCCTATGATGAGCGCAGGAATGGACACCGTTACCGAGCACCGCATGGCGATCGCTATGGCAAGACAGGGTGGTATCGGTATCATCCATAAGAACATGTCTATCGAAGCACAGGCAGAAGAGGTAGATAAGGTAAAGCGTTCCGAGAATGGTGTCATCACCGATCCGTTTTCCCTGTCTCCCGAGCACACTCTGGCAGACGCAGATGCATTGATGGCGAAATTCAGGATCTCCGGTGTGCCTATCACCGAGGGCAGAAAATTAGTCGGCATCATCACCAACCGTGATCTGAAGTTTGAGACTGATTTTACCAAGAAGATCAAGGAGTCCATGACCAGCGAAGGCCTGATCACCGCTCCCGAAGGTATCACTCTGGAAGAAGCGAAGAAGATCCTGGCAAAAGCAAGAAAGGAAAAACTTCCTATTGTAGATAAGGACTTCAACCTCAAGGGTCTGATCACCATCAAAGATATTGAGAAGACCATCAAATATCCTCTGGCAGCCAAGGATTCCCAGGGCAGACTGCTCTGCGGTGCCGGCGTAGGTATCACCGCAAATGTACTGGATCGTGTGGCAGCTTTAGTAGCAGCCAAGGTTGATGTCATCGTACTGGATTCCGCACACGGTCATTCCCAGAACGTACTGAACTGTCTGAAGATGATCAAGGAAAAATACCCCGATCTGCAGGTGATCGCAGGTAACGTAGCTACCGGCGACGCAACCCGTGCACTGATCGAGGCAGGTGCAGATGCCGTTAAGGTAGGTATCGGACCTGGTTCCATCTGTACTACCCGTGTGGTTGCAGGTATCGGTGTTCCCCAGGTATCCGCTATCATGGACTGCTATAGCGTGGCAAAAGAATACGGTATTCCCATCATTGCTGATGGCGGTATCAAGTATTCCGGAGATATTACCAAGGCAATCGCAGCCGGCGGTAACGTATGTATGATGGGTTCCATGTTCGCAGGATGCGAGGAGAGCCCGGGAGAATACGAACTGTTCCAGGGCAGAAAATACAAGGTATACCGTGGCATGGGCTCCATCGCGGCTATGGAGAACGGCAGTAAGGATCGTTACTTCCAGGAGAATGCAAAGAAACTGGTACCCGAAGGTGTCGAGGGCCGTGTGGCTTACAAGGGCAGCGTAGAAGATACCGTATTCCAGTTACTCGGCGGTCTTCGTTCCGGTATGGGTTACTGCGGGGCACAGGATATCGAAACCCTGAAAGAGACCGGCAGATTCGTGAAGATCTCCGCAGCATCTCTGAAAGAGAGCCATCCTCATGATATCCACATCACCAAGGAAGCTCCGAACTACAGCGTGGATGATAAATAAGTTTTACCAAAAAGAGATGAGAAAGGTGATCGTAGGTCAGACTTACGATCGCCTTTTTCTGCATGCAAAGTATTTGCAATAATTGACAAAATGATCCGAATTTTTTAAGCAATTTAATAAATATAACGAAAAATGTAAAATAATAGCTTGTATCAATTTCGGGATACATGGTAGAATATAAATATTCGGGAAGGAATTTCTGAATATTTTACAGAGAAACAGGGGAGCAAAAAAGTGGCTGAGTTTGCATTACGTGAATTGATAGACGAAAAGCGCCTGCAGCATCTGCAGAACGAGTTCTGCAAGGTGACGGGAGTCACAGCGGTCTGTGTGGACAAGGAAGGCAGAGCCATAACAGAGCCGTACATCGATAAGTCCCTGATAAGACCGGATGGGGAAGATCCGATCTTAGGAGAATATCGGAAGAAAGCAGCGCAGGCATTAGACAGAGTACAGGAAGGATCCCTGGAGGAACAGGTGGTGGAAGAGCTGCCGGATGGCGGACATGTGGCAGCAGTTGCCGTCAGTGTGGAGAATCAGATCATTCTGTACTGGCAGGTATATGATCTGAAGAAGCTCGATACCATATCTTTTTACCAGATTCTGGATCTGTTGCGGGATACCAGTGCAGATATCTACAGAGACCGTATGTCCTGTTTCAGCGCGGAAGCCGAGAGCAGAAGGAGCAGATATGCGGAGGAAGAGATGAGCCGCAATCTCCATACGATAGAGGCTACTACGGAGATCGTCCAGCTGCTGGACAGCGATGAACAGATCGAACTGGCCATGAACCGATGGCTGAAGATTTTGGCACAGCACATTCAGGTAGACAGCGCAGAGATTTTTCAGCTGCAGGCAGACACGGATACGATGAATGTCGTCTGTGAATGGCTGGCACCGGGACTGATCTCTTATTTTGACAAGACCAGTGGGATTCCCGAGAAATCTTTTCTCCATACAGAGAAGCCACTGGTGGTATCTACGGACAGTGTGGGTAAGCCTGACTCTGAGGAAATTGAAAAGATAGGCATGAAAGCCGTGATGATATTTCCTATCCTGAAACAGGAGAGCGGCAATATGGTGCTGTCTCTGAACCACAGAAGACAGGGGCATGTCTGGAGCATGGCGGAGATTAAATTCACTTCCGACGCGGTGAAGATCTTACAGAGTATCCTGACCAGACGGATCCAGAAAAATTCCCTGGCAGGTTCTTACGCCGCACTGGAGGAGATCCTGGACAATGTGGGATGTGCCATCTACGTAACGGATCAGAATACGGGCAGAATGCTGTTCGCCAACCAGATATTGAAGAATACCTTTGCCAAGGAACTGATGGATCATAATTTTGATGCCCTGCTGCAGTCCAGTATCCACAAGGACAAAACCAGAACTGTCAGCGTGGTATATCATGCGGAGAAGGAGACCTGGTACGATCTGTTATGCAAGGAGATCGCCTGGGTGGATGGCAAAAAAGCCAATCTGTACTCTCTGTATGACATTACAGATAAAAAGCTGTACCAGCGCCGGATCGAGCAGCAGGCATACACAGATTTTCTGACGGGACTGTATAACCGCATGTGCTGTGAGAGGGATCTGGCGAGACAGATCGATCAGGCGAAGAAGATCGGAGGAAAAGGAGCGTTATTGTATCTGGATCTGGATGATTTCAAGCATATCAATGACGGACTGGGACACCAGTACGGTGATGTGCTGTTAAAATCCATCTCCCATGCACTGAAACGGATCAATGGCATCGAGAATACCTGTTACCGTATGGGTGGAGACGAATTCGTCATTATCATTCCGCCGGACAGCTATCCCCGGTTTGAAAATATTGTGGAAGATATTAAGAAGATCTTCAGCAAACCCTGGTTTTTGAAGGATGCAGATTATTACTGTACCATGAGTATGGGCATTGTCACTTTCCCGGATGCAGGAGATTCCGTGACAGATCTGATCAAAAAAGCGGATATTGCCATGTATGAGGCGAAAAAGACCGGTAAAAACCGTGTGGAAACGTATCGGGAAGGCAATGATTCCGTATCGGGACGCCGTCTGGATATGGAGAAGAACATGCGTGATGCCACGGTGGAAGGCTACCGGGAGTTCGAGGTCTATTACCAGCCTATCATCGATATTCAGGGCGGCAAGGATGTCTGTGCCGGAGCCGAGGCACTGATCCGCTGGAACAGTACAAAGCTGGGATTTATCTCACCGGCGGAATTCATTCCCCTGGCGGAGTATCTGGGACTGATCAATCCCATCGGCAATTATGTACTGACGGAGGCCTGTACCCGCTGTAAGCACTGGAACGATACCGGATATCCGGATTATAAGGTAAATGTCAACCTTTCCGTGGTTCAGCTCCTTCAGCCGGACATCGTGGAGACGGTGGAAAAGGCGCTTGCGGACACCGGCTTATCGCCGAAGAATCTGACACTGGAGGTAACAGAGAGTCTCGCGATCAACGATATGGATCGTATGAAAGAGATATTGAACCGGATCAAGGCACTGGGTGTCTCGCTGGCACTGGATGATTTTGGTACCGGTTATTCTTCCCTGAATCATATCCGGGAGATCCCCATTGATGTCATCAAGGTGGATCAGAGCTTCGTCAAGGATCTGGCGGGGGATGCCTATTCCCAGTCCTTTATCAAGATGGTGGCAGAGCTGGCACAGACCATTGGCGTCAGTGTCTGCGTGGAAGGTATTGAGACTCCGGAACAGTTCAAAGTGCTGCAGGGCATGAAGGTCAAATATATTCAGGGATACTATTTCGACCGTCCTATGGAGAGGCATGCGTTCGAGGCAAAATATGTGAAGTAACAGTTCAGCCATAGAATAGCAAATGCGACGATCGGGTGCTTGCACACGGAGCGGCACTTTTGCTATTCTATGAGCGGAGCGCCCAAAACATGAATAAAAGATGAGCTGCATAGCAGCGACGGCTGCGCAGCAGACGCTTTTATGAAGGCTTTGGGGCAGAACTGTTACGGAAGCAACAAAATCATCAAAACACCCTTGCCAAAATAAGGGGAACCATGCTACTATTGATATAGCTACACGACTGGCGGAACGCAGCCTGCTGCAGTGGAGATTACCCACAGGGAGTGTAGAATAGTGAAAGCCGACCGCCTGGGCACCGTCTATTTCTGGTGCTTAGGCGGTTTCTTATTTTAAAGATTAAACGGAGGAAAAACTATGTTACAACTGGAACAGGAACTGAAAAGCAATGCTTATCCCGGCAGAGGTATCGTGATCGGACGCTCTGCAAACGGTAAATATGCTGTAACCGCTTATTTTATCATGGGAAGAAGCGCCAACAGCCGCAATCGTGTGTTTGTGACAGAAGGAGAGGGCATCCGCACCCAGGCTTTCGACCCTTCCAAACTGGAAGATCCCAGCCTGATCATCTATGCGCCGGTACGTGTCCTGGGCAACAAGACCATCGTGACCAACGGTGACCAGACAGACACTATTTACGAGGGAATGGACAAACAGCTGACCTTTGAACAGTCCCTGCGCACCAGAGAATTCGAGCCGGACGGACCGAATTATACACCGAGAATCTCCGGTATCATGCATATCGAGAACGGCAAGTATAATTACGCCATGTCCATTTTGAAGAGTGACAACGGTAACCCTGATTCCTGCCTGCGTTTTACCTATGCTTACGAGAATCCCCTTCCCGGAGAGGGACGTTTCATTCATACTTACATGCACGATGGCAATCCCCTGCCCAGTTTCCAGGGTGAGCCTAAGCTGGTAGAGATCTCCGATGATATGGATGCATTTACCGATATGCTGTGGAACAGCTTAAATGAGGACAACAAAGTCTCCCTGTTCGTTCGCTTCATTGATATCGAGACCGGCAAATACGAGACTAAGATCGTGAACAAGAATGTGTAATGAGCGCAAAAAGGAAGCCTCAAAGAGGCGTTTTGCGAATGCAGGTTCTGAATAGTGAATATCGTAGAATAGTAGAATAGGAGAAAAATAAGATGAACGAGATTCAGTTAAAATACGGATGTAACCCGAACCAGAAGCCTTCCAGGATCTTCATGGAAGACGGCAGTGACCTGCCTGTTACCGTCCTGAACGGCAAGCCCGGATATATCAACTTCCTGGATGCTTTCAACGGCTGGCAGCTGGTCAAGGAGCTGAAGGAAGCTACGGGACTTCCCGCAGCCACTTCTTTTAAGCATGTATCTCCCGCCGGTGCTGCGGTAGGACTGCCCTTAAATGACACCCTGGCGAAGATCTACTGGGTGGATGATCTGGGAGAGCTGTCTCCCCTGGCATGTGCTTATGCAAGAGCACGTGGCGCAGATAGAATGTCCTCCTTCGGTGATTTCATCGCATTATCCGATGTCTGCGACGCAGATACCGCACGTCTGATCAAGAGAGAGGTATCCGACGGTGTCATTGCACCCGGATATACCGACGAGGCACTGGAGCTGTTAAAGCAGAAGAAAAAGGGTGCTTACAATATCATCCAGATCGATCCTTCCTACCGGCCCGCTCCCATCGAGCACAAGCAGGTATATGGTATCACTTTTGAGCAGGGTCGTAACGAACTGGACATCAATGGTGACCTGCTGTCCAATATCGTGACTGTGAACAAGGAGATCCCGGAGAGTGCCCTGATCGATATGAAGATCGCACTGATCACCCTGAAGTATACCCAGTCCAATTCCGTATGCTATGTCAAGGACGGTCAGGCTATCGGCATCGGTGCCGGACAGCAGTCCCGTATCCACTGCACCAGACTGGCCGGCAGCAAGGCGGACAACTGGTTCTTACGTCAGTCTCCCCAGGTGCTGGGTCTGCAGTTCGTAGACAGCTTAGGCAGAGCCAACCGTGACAATGCCATTGATGTCTACATGGGCGATGAGTACATGGATGTGCTGGCTGACGGTACCTGGGAAGGTATCTTCAAGGTAAAACCCCCTGTATTTACCAGAGAGGAAAAGAGAGCATGGCTTGACAAAATGCAGGATGTGACTCTGGGAAGCGATGCATTCTTCCCCTTCTCCGATAATATCGAGAGAGCTCATAAGAGTGGTGTAAAATACATCGCACAGCCCGGTGGATCCGTGCGTGATGCAGATGTTATTGCATGCTGCGATAAATATAACATGGTGATGGCGTTTACAGGCATCCGTCTGTTCCACCATTAAGACAGATATTTGCGGGCAGGACTGTAACAGGACCTGCCTGTATTTCATTTTTATGTGAGTAGCGATCCGGAGTTTCGCTGAATAGAATAAGAGAGACGGCCTGGGTAAGGTTACCGGGAGCATTACAACGAGGAAGATGAGGAAAGCGTAGTTATGTACAGACGAGGGGCAGAGAAAAGCAGAGAGATGATGCTGGAGGAATTGCTGGGATATGACCGGATCACGATCCAGTGCCATGACAATCCGGATGCGGATGCGATAGCGTCCGGGTTTGGATTGTATTGTTTTTTCCGTGATCAGGGAAAAGATGTGAGACTGCTGTATGCCGGGAAGAACAAAGTGAGAAAGGCAAACTTGACGCTGATGGTGGAAAAGCTTGGAATTCCGCTGAAATATCTGGCGCATCCCGGAGAGGAGCCGGTGGACGGACTTCTGATCACAGTGGACTGTCAATACGGTGCCGGCAATGTGACCGTAATCCCGGCAGAGGAGATCGCAGTGATCGATCATCATCCTCTGGAAGTGATCTGTACGGAGAAAATGCGATTACAACCTAATCTTGGCAGCTGTGCGACTCTGGTATGGACCATGCTTCAGGAGATGCATTATCCGGTGGAGAAAAATAAAGATCTGGGGACCGCTTTGTATTATGGGCTGTTCATGGATACCAATCAGTTCTCGGAGCTGTCCAATCCGGTGGATATGGATATGCGCGAGAGCCTGAACTTTGACAAGAATCTGGTATCCCTGTTCCGCAATTCCAATATTTCCCTGAAGGAGCTGGAGATCGCCGGGGTGGCACTATTACGTTGTAATTACAATGACGATTACCAGTTCGCTGTGATCCATTCCCAGCCCTGTGACCCCAATGTGCTGGGACTGATCAGTGATTTCCTGCTTCAGGTGGCGGGGGTTAACACTTGTGTAGTCTATAACGAGGACAGCGGCGGATATAAATTTTCCGTCAGAAGCTGTATCCGGGAGGTTAATGCCAGTGAATTGTCGGATTATCTCTCGGAGGGGATCGGTTCCGGCGGCGGCCATGTGGAAAAGGCCGGAGGCTACATCAGCATGAAGCTGTATGAGGAAAAATATCCAACCCTGCATTCTGAGGCTTATTTCAATAACCGGATGACGCAGTATTTTGACAATTTTGAGATCGTATATGCGAAAGAACGCAAATTCCCTGTAAAAGAGGGTAAAAAATACCGCAGGCGGAAAGAGCCGATCGCCTGCCTGAGGGCATCGGACCTGGCAGAACTCGGAAACGTGGTATCCATCCGTACCGTGGACGGTACGATGGATATCGACACCAGACAGGATACGTATTTCACCCTGGAGCGTACCGGGGAGCTGCATCCGGTTCCGACCGGGAGATTTCACCGGATCCTGGAACTGTGTGATCTGCCCCTGCCGGAGGAATATTGCAGCTCTATGGGATATATCCCGAGAGTCAAGGACGGCAGGGATGGCAGTAATCATCTGCTGACGGAATATGTCCGTATGGGTATGCCTGCGGATGCTTTCTGTATCTATGCCCTCGAGCTGAAGCGGGGAGTAAAGATATTCCCCATCTGGGATGAGGATACTTATATGACGGGCAGAGCCGGAGATTATCTGGTGGCCAGTGAGGATGATCTGCACAATATGTTCATAGAGCCTGCGCAGAATCTTCTGAATAATTTTGAAGAGATGACATAAGAATCGCAAAAAAAGGTTTATAAAATTTTCCTTGTGTGGTAAGATTAAGGTTACGAAAACAGTATTAAGTAAACGAAAGGCAAGGATATTACCATGAGCGAACTGGAAAAAGAAATCGTAGATTCCGCAGAAGTGAAGGAATCTAAGAATTTTATAGAGCAGATCATCGACAAGGATCTGGCGGAGGGTGTATACGATACCGTACATACCCGTTTCCCTCCCGAACCCAACGGATATCTTCACATCGGACATGCCAAGAGTATTTTGCTGAACTATGGTCTGGCTCAGAAATACAACGGCAAATTCAACCTGCGTTTTGATGATACCAACCCCACCAAGGAAAAGTCTGAATTCGTGGAGTCTATCAAGGCAGATGTAAAGTGGCTGGGCGCGGATTGGGAGGATCGCCTCTTCTTCGCATCCAACTATTTTGACCAGATGTATGAAGCAGCCGTAAAGCTGATCAAAAAGGGCAAGGCGTATGTCTCTGACTTAAGCGCAGAGCAGATCCGTGAGTACAGAGGAAGCCTGACCGAGCCCGGCAAGGAGGATCCCGGCAGCGTAAGAAGCGTAGAAGAGAATCTGGCACTGTTCGAGGATATGAAGGCCGGAAAGTACGAGGACGGCTCCAAGGTACTGCGTGCCCGCATCGATATGGCATCACCGAATATCAATATGCGAGATCCCGTTATCTACCGTGTGGCACATATGTCTCACCAGAATACCGGTGACAAATGGTGCATTTACCCGATGTACGATTTTGCACATCCTATCGAGGATGCCATTGAAGGCGTGACCCACTCTATCTGTACTTTGGAGTTCGAGGATCACAGACCCTTATATGACTGGGTGGTAAGAGAGCTGGAATACCCGCATCCTCCCAAGCAGATCGAGTTCGCCAAGCTGTACCTGACCAACGTGGTGACCGGTAAGCGTTATATCAAGAAGCTGGTAGAGCAGGGGATCGTGGACGGCTGGGATGATCCCAGACTGGTATCCATCGCAGCACTGCGCAGAAGAGGCTTCACACCGGAATCTATCAAGAAGTTCGTAGAGCTGTGTGGTATCTCCAAGGCACAGTCTTCCGCAGATTATGCGATGTTAGAGTACTGTATCCGTGAGGATCTGAAGACAAAGGCGCCTCGTATGATGGCGATCCTGGATCCCGTAAAGCTGGTCATTGATAATTATCCCGAAGGACAGACCGAGATGCTGCCTGTAGTCAACAATCCGGAGAATGAAGAACTGGGAAGCCGTGAGGTTCCTTTTGGTAAGGAGTTATATATCGAGAGAGACGATTTCATGGAAGAGCCTCCCAAGAAGTATTTCCGTATGTTCCCGGGCAACGAAGTGCGCCTGATGAACGCTTATTTCGTAAAGTGCACCGGTTGTGTCAAGGATGAAAACGGTAAGGTTGTGGAAGTACATGGTACCTACGATCCGGAGAGCCGCGGCGGCAACAGCCCGGACGGTCGTAAGGTTAAGGGAACGATCCACTGGGTAAGTGCGGCTGAATCTGTGAAAGCACAGGTGCGTCTGTATGAGAATATCATCGATGAGGAGAAGGGTGTATACAACGAGGACGGAAGTCTGAATCTGAACCCGAATTCCCTGACCACTCTGACAGAGTGCCGCTTAGAGCCTGCATTTGCAAAGGCACAGGCGTACGACCGCTTCCAGTTCGTGAGACAGGGCTTCTTCTGCGTGGACTGCAAAGACAGCAAACCCGGAGAACCGGTATTTAACCGTATCGTATCTCTGAAGAGCTCTTATGTACTGCCTAAGTAAGTTTGGAAAGGAAGAGACAAAAGAATGTCAGACAAATTGTTCGGGCTGGCCGGACTGGGCCTGGATAACCTGGAGGATATGGATATCTTCGGACAGGAGAAAAAGGAAGAACAGGCAGCGGCCGAGGCACCTAAGATAGAAGAAAAGGACCTGATCTACGACAAGAATTTTACCTGCCCGGTATGCGGAGAAGATTTTCCCGCCAAGATCATGAAGACCGGCAAGGCGAGACTTTTAGGCACGGATCAGGATCTTCGTGCAAAATACGAAGGAATCGATGCGGTAAAATATGATGTGATCCTGTGTCCCCATTGCGGATATGCGGCGTTGAACAGATATTTCAACAACATTACCAAGGTATATGCCAAACTGATCAAAGAGAATATCAGCAGCAAAGTACAGCTGCACACCTATGATGACGATATCTATACCTATGAAGAGGCGATCGAACGCTACAAGCTGTGCCTCGCAAATGCGGTGGTAAAACGTGCCCATGCCAGCGAGAAGGCTTATATCTGCTTAAAGAGCGGATGGCTCATGAGAGGATATCAGGAATATCTGGAAGAATCCGGAGATACGGACATGGCCCGTCTCCGTGAAGTGAAAAACATGGAAGAGGCCTATCTGAAGAATGCTTATACCGGCTTCACGGAAGCACTTCAGACCGAAGGATTTCCCATGTGCGGTATGGATGAAATTACGGTGGAGTTCCTGATCGGAGTATTGGCCACCAGATTTCAGAAATACGATGTGGCAAGCCGTATGGTGGCTTCAATCCTCACATCTCCATCGGCCAATGCCCGTACCAAGGACAAGGCAAGAGAGCTTAAGACTCAGATCCTGGAGGAACTGAAGAGTCAGAAAAAGTAGGACAACATTATGTATGATATGACGATCCGGCTGCGTACAGACAGTGACAAATGTCTGTACCAGCAGATATATGAGCATATACGACAGGAAATCAGGGAAGGGAAGCTTCTGGCAGGAGAGAGGCTTCCCTCCACGCGTTCTCTGGCAGAATATCTGCAGGTGGCCAGGAGTACGGTGGATTATGCTTATGACCAGCTGTTAAGTGAAGGATATATCGAGGCGAGACCCTATAAGGGATACTTTGTATGCAAATTGGAGGGAATCTTCACTCTGGAGCAGGAAACTGGCAGGGTGCCGGAACCGGAGGCATGGGATCCACAGGCAGAAGACCGGGACGAGGAAAAAAGGATTGACTTTTCCCCCTATGGAATCGATATGAACGGTTTCCCTTTCGGTGTCTGGAAACGGATTACGAAAAATATCCTGAATGACAGCAACAGTGAACTGTTTGCCCAGGGAGAGGCGCAGGGGGATTATGATCTGAGACTGACGATCAGCCGTTACCTGCATTCTTCCCGAGGGGTGAACTGCCGTCCGGAGCAGATCATTGTGGGCGCGGGAAATGATTATCTGCTGTTACTGTTGGAGAAAATATTGGGGAGACATGTGGGAATTGCCATGGAGAATCCTACGTATAAACGTGCGTACCGTATCTTCCGGTCATTCGCCTATCATATTGTGACGGTGGATATGGATGATAAAGGAATGCGTGCGGATAGACTGGAACAGGAACCGGTCAGGGTGGCCTATGTCATGCCCTCCCATCAATACCCTACCGGAGCGGTGATGACGATCGGCCGGCGGGCGGAGCTGTTGCGCTGGGCGGAGAAAAAGCCGGACCGCTATCTGATCGAAGATGATTACGACAGTGAATTCCGGTATCGCGGCAAACCGATTCCGTCCCTGCAGTCCTCGGACGATAGGGGAAAAGTGATCTACATCGGTACTTTTTCCAAGGCGATCGCACCGGCAATCCGTGTCAGCTATATGGTGTTGCCGGAGACACTGTTGGAGGTGTACCGCAGGGATTGTTCTTTCTATTCCTGTACGGTATCCAGAATCGACCAGCGAATCCTGAATGAGTTTATCCGGGACGGTTATTTCGAAAGGCATCTGAACAAGATGCGGATGCGTTATCGTGCCAAACACGACCAGCTGTTAGAGGGACTGGAGCCTTTTCAAAAAAAATTCCGGATCTCCGGGGAAGATGCTGGGCTGCATCTGCTGTTGACAGCGAAAGGAAATGTGACGGAAAAAGAGCTTCTGGATGCCGCTGCGGCGGAAAATGTGAAGGTCTATGGGATGTCAGAGAATATGGTGGCATCCGCTGCGGACAAAGCGACAGTGCTGCTGGGATTCGGAAGTATGGATGAGGCAGACATGAAAGAAGGCCTCCGCCGGTTGCAAAATGCATGGCTGTGAGACCTTCTCAGGATACTGCTATTATTCTTCGGTTACGGGAGGCTCTTCGTCCTCGGCATCCTCTTCATCGAAAAATTCTTCCACATCTTCGACGGTTTCGCCTTCTTCGCCGGACAGATCGGCTGCCTGACCGGAGAGCGGTGTGAAATCAGAGGAGGAAGAGGAAGCTTCGGTTTCAGCGGTTTCTTCCGTGGGTGCGGAAGCCGGAACGGAAGCATTCAGAGGAACGTAATTGCGGGAGAACTCCGTGCTCTCGTCCAGATCCTCGTGGAAATCATCGTAATCGTCATCTGCGTCGGTGGATTCCATCAGCAGAGAGTTTTTTTGTTGCATATAGTAGTAAGCAGCTGCGGCTGCGGTACCTACTGCTGCAGTGAACAGCAGAAATTTGCCAAATTTTTTAGCCATAGGGTTGCTCCTTCCATGTTGTAGTGTATGTAACGGTTCGGAATTTTATACATTTGTCCATACAGTTATATGATAAACCTTATTGCGTAAAATGAAAAGGGATATGTTGCGATATGAATGAGAAATTTTTTGATTTAAAAAAAGAAAAGCAGGATCGTATGATCAATGCCGCACTGAAAGTATTTGCACTGCACGGTTACCGCCATGCCTGTACGGATGATATTGTGAAGGAGGCGGCTATCAGCAAGGGTTTGTTATTCCATTATTTCGGAAGCAAACTGGGTGTATATGCATTTGTCTATGATTACAGCGTCCGTTACCTGTTGCTGGAGTTGTCTACGGCGGTGGATGCGAAGGAGACGGATCTGTTTGCTCTGCTACAGCAGGTGGAATGTGGAAAAATGCATGCCATGTGCGGTTATCCTTATCTGCAGCCTTTTCTGAACCGGGCGCAGACAGAAAATGTCAGTGAAGCATTGCTGGCGGTAGAAGAGAGAAAACAGCAGCTGGAAGATTATCTGGAGTCTGTTTTCGCAAGAGCGGATCTGGGTAAATATGCTTCCGCAGAGGATGCCGTGAAACTTCGTAAAATGCTGGAACTGACCATTAAGGGATTGATGAACGAGAGGATTTTAGAGGATGCTTTTCAGCCGGAGATGTTGTATGAAGAGATCACAGAGTATCTGAACTTAAGCAGAAGGCTGGCGGAACGTTCCACACAGCCCTCTGACGAAGCGTTTTCAGAAAAATAGCATCCTATTTGCATCATAATTTTGAAGAAAATGATAACTATTTAGACATCTTATAGGCGGGATCTGCGGGATATCCGCCTTTTAATTTCTGCATGCCGCGCTGGATGGCATCTTTGGAGTTCTTCCAGTCGGCGTCCTTATTTCGGTAATCGAATTTTTCCACCAGCCAGGATACATCCTCAGAGATCCGCTGCATATTCGCTTCCATGACGGGCAGGAGACCGTCGTAGAATTCCTGCTTTTCCTTATCGGAGAGCTTGCGGTCGGCGGCTTCACAGAGGTCTCCGAAGTGAGGCAGGCAGAAGCCTTTTCCGTTTATGATCTTATTCCGGAAACTTTCGTCATTTTTCCACAGATAGAAAAAGGTGTCCAGGTATCTTTCATAAGTATCCTTGTACTGGGAACAGATATAGCAGGAGTCCTCTTTTGCGCGGATCCACATACCGATGGTATTTTCACTGCCCTCGGCTTTTTTGAATTTTCCCAGAAGAGAGCTTTTTCCGGGACGGAAGGAAGCAAATTCCTGCTGCATTTCCCGGATCATACGCTGGTAGTGCGTTTTCAGGATCCAGGCGTTGCCGAGAGTATTGCCGTAGTCGAACATCTTCTGAAAATGATAGCGGCAGAAGCCTGCCTTGTCGGTCTGTTCTCTAATATCCGCTTCCATGTAGGAGGAACCGGAGCCTAAGACGAAGTCTAACAGATCCTGTTCGATACTTCTGTGGATGAAGCAGAAAGGACATTCGTCCTGGGCGTTTACGGCATCATTTAAGGGGATGGTATATAACTGTTCTTTCATAGGAAATATCCTTTCTCGATCGTTGTTATATCTATTGTATACGAAGCCGGAAAAAATTGCAAAAAGATTAAGCAGTTGTAAAATATTGTCATTTAAAATTAAGAATTGTTTAGTTGTAATACCCTGTGTTTCAAGCTACTATGATATAAAGAACAGAATTAGTAATAGAAAACAGAAAGATGTGATTTATTTGATATTCAGCAGTATTGAATTTCTGCTGTGGTTCCTGCCGGTTTTTCTGATCGTCTACGGAATCACACCTTCTAAATACAGAAACCTGACGCTGCTTGTGGGAAGCATTGTTTTTTATGCCATGGGAGATGCAGGAAATCTTGCACCTTTGATGATTTCCGTCTTATGTAATTATTTTATCGGGCTGCATCTGGCAAAACGCAGTCCCAGGACATTATGGCGCAAGAGACTGTTGTTCGTGACAGCATTGAGTATTAACATTGGCATTCTGATCTGGTTTAAGTGCCGGGGAGGTTCTGTGGGACTTCCTCTGGGGATCAGTTTTTATACCTTTCAGATATTGTCTTATCTGATCGATGTATATCGCGGAGATGCAGATAGGGAGTATTCTTTTTTAAAATTTGCAACTTATGTCGTCATGTTTCCGAAGCTGATCTCCGGCCCCATTACCCGTTATGGTGAGGTGAAAGACAGCCTGTACAACAGGACTTTTACTATGCAGGGACTGGAGGACGGCATGAAGCTGTTCGTCTTAGGACTGGCAGCCAAGGTGCTTTTGGCGGATCGCGTGGGGATATTGTGGCATGAGGTACAGGTCACGGGATTTGAGAGTATTTCCACACCGCTTGCATGGCTGGCGGCAATCGCCTATTCCATGGAGATTTACTTCGACTTCTGGGGATATTCTCTGATGGCAATGGGGCTGGGCAGAATGCTTGGGTTTGAACTGCCTGTGAATTTCCGAAGACCCTATATGGCGAGAGGCGTGAGAGATTTCTACCGCAGATGGCATATGACACTGGGGCAGTGGTTCTGCCGGTATGTATATATCCCATTGGGCGGCAGCAGACAGGGTGAGATACGCACGATTTTTAACCTGTTTGCGGTATGGATATTAACTGCATTCTGGCATGGCACCGGCTGGAACTTTTTCTGCTGGGGCGGATTGCTCTGGATCTGCATTGTACTGGAACGGCAGCTGGGAAGATTAAAATTCGTACATAAAATGAAAGTACTGCCGCACATTTATCTGTGGCTGATCATTCCCGTAAGCTGGATGTGCTTTGCCATTACGGATCTGTCACAGCTGAGGGTCTATCTGGATAAAATGATGTGGTTGGTACCGGGGATCAGCGGCGGCTATGAGGATGCGTGGAAAGCATTGTCTACCTACGGCGGGCTGTTAGCCGTATCCGGGCTGGCATGTACACCGGTAATCGAAAAGTTGTACGATTACGGTAAGGATAAGATCCTGATGAAAATATTGCTGGCAGCGGTATTCTGGTATTGCGTCTGGAGACTTATATTAGAGGGAAATAACCCATTTATGTACTTTAGTTTTTAGAAAATCTGGATAGGATAGGAAATATGTTACAGAAACTACGACAATGGATAAGAAAATTATCCTTTCCCATCAGTCTGCTGCTTATGGGAGTCCTGTTTTTTACATGGACGGACAACTGGCAGGTGTATACGGATCCACTTCGGGAATTGTATAACAGGGGTGTGCAGCTGGCAGCCGGTGCCCGGATGGGTCATACATCGGAACCCGGACAACAGGACGGAACCGTATCGGGGGATACGGTCCCGGAAGGCACAGAAGATCCCACAGGGGAAAGTCGGACACCGGCAGTCGGAGAGACATCGGCAGATACGCAGACAGAGACAATGACAACGGAGGAACCACAACCGACAGAGCCTTCGGAAGAACTGCCAAAAGAAGTGGTCTACCATACGGTGGATGACAGCTATTTTGATGATGCTGTATTTATCGGGGATTCCCGGACAGTGGGAATGTATGAATACGGTGGACTGGAAGAGACCTCCACATTTTATGCCTCTACCGGACTTACGATTTATAAGATGTTCGATTCGAAAATAGTAGCGGTGCCGGGGCAGAAGAAAAAGATCACGGTGGAAGAGGCACTATCCGAGAAACAGTTTGCCAAGATCTATCTGATGATCGGTATTAACGAGATGGGAACCGGTACGGTGGAATCTTTCATGAAGGCTTACGGGGAGGCAGTACAGCATTTGCAACAGCTGCAGCCCGATGCGGTGATCTACCTGCAGGCGATCATGAAGGTGACCACGGAGCGCTCCGGGCAGGGAGACTATATTACCAATGAGGGCATCGAAGCCAGGAATGAAGAAATCGCGAAGCTGGCGGATGATGAGAAGATATATTACTTGGATGTGAATCCACTGATCTGTGATGAGACCGGAGGAATGGTGGCATCCTATACTTATGACGGAGTGCACCTGAAGGCCCAGTATATTCCCATCTGGCTGGACTTTTTGAAAGAACATGCAGTGGAATAAATTTTTTCTTGACTGTGGAACGATGAAAAGCTATCATGTAACTAATAAGGTCACATAGGTGTGGGCAGGTAGATGACTATCTGCCTATCTCTATGCGGCAAATATTACAAGTTCACATGTCTATGACATAGGAGGAGAAAAATGAGCGAGAAGACTACACTCGGCGAAAATGGCATTTACGATGCCAGATCCTTGGGCGTGCCCAAGATGCTTCTGCTGGGACTTCAGCACATGTTCGCAATGTTTGGTGCCACGATTCTGGTACCCATGCTGACAGGTCTGGATGTTTCCACAACACTGTTATTTGCAGGTCTGGGAACTTTATTGTTCCATCTGCTGACCAAGAGAAAGGTACCCGCATTCCTGGGTTCTTCCTTTGCTTTCTTAGGCGGTTATGCCGCAATCGCACCTATGGCAGACGGTGCGGACAATTCCGCATTGCTTCCTTATGCCTGCTTCGGTGTAGCCTGTGCAGGTCTGCTATACCTGGTATTATCCCTGTTGATCAAGATCTTCGGTACCGGCAAAGTAATGCGTTTCTTCCCGCCCATCGTAACCGGACCTATCATCATTGCCATCGGTCTGACCCTGTCCCAGTCCGCTATCAACAACTGTTCCGCAGACTGGCTGATCGCAGTGGTCGCTATTGCACTGGTAGTGATCTGCAATATCTGGGGTAAGGGAATGGTGAAGATCGTTCCGATCATCATCGGTGTTGTTGGTTCTTATGTGTTGGCAGCTATCTTAGGCCGCGTGGATTTCACACCCGTTGCGGAAGCTGCATGGATCGGACTTCCTATCCACTGGAATGAGACCGCTTTCTGGGCACTGTCCGACGGCAACACTTCTCTGTTAATTACTTCCGTGATCACCATTATGCCGATCGCACTGGCTACCATGGTAGAGCATATCGGAGATATCTCCGCTATTTCTTCCACCGTTGGTATCAACTATATCAAGGAGCCCGGATTGCATCGTACGTTGTTAGGTGATGGTCTGGCTACCATTATTGCATCCCTGTTCGGTGCTCCTGCGAATACCACTTACGGTGAGAACACCGGTGTGCTGTCTCTGACCAAGGTATTCGACCCCAGAGTTATCCGTATTGCAGCAGGCTTCGCTGTACTGTTCTCCTTCTCTCCGAAGGTAGCAGCATTGATCGGCTGTATGCCTACCGCTACCTGCGGTGGTGTATCCCTGGTACTGTACGGTATGATTTCTGCAGTCGGTGTCCGTAACATCGTAGAGACTCAGGTAGACTTTACCAAGAGCCGTAACGTTATCATCGCCGCTCTGATCCTGGTACTGTCCATCGGTATCAACTACAGTGCAGCAGGCGCTATCGCATTCCACATCGGCGAGATCACCATCAGCCTGTCCGGACTGGCAGTAGGTGCGCTGACCGGTATTATCCTGAATGCAGTACTGCCCGGCAAGGACTACAAGTTCGATGAGGACAAGCCCGATGACACCGGCGTATGCTTCGCGGTAAAGGGTCAGGAGAACTAAGACATTTTTGCTGAAAACAGCATAAACTGAACAAAGAAAGTAAGAGAGAGCATCCATGGCAGAAATATAGAGCCATGGATGCTCTCTTTTTCAGTTGTGCGCCTATGGACTCCTCCGGCTGTGCGCCTAAACTTCTGATATCTCTGCGATCACCTGGTCAAGTACTTCAAAATAATTCTCGAAGGTCTTGCGGCAGCATCCGGGATCGTCGATCACGATGCCCTCCGTGCGCAGACCGGTGAGAGCAAAACCCATAGCCATGCGGTGGTCGTCGTAGGTGGCTACGGTACAGGGCTTTGGCGTCCCCGGATAGATGGTGATGCTGTCCTGCGTCTCTTCGCAGCGGATGCCCATACGGGTCAGTTCTGTACAGATGGCATGGATGCGGTCACTCTCCTGGAAACGGATGTGCCCGATGCCTGTGATACAGGTGGGGCTGTCGGCAAACGGTGCGATGGCTGCCAGTGTGATCGCCTGATCGGAACAGGAGGACATGTCCACCGTGATACCATGGAAAGCGGGAGTCTGCGTTCCGGCGTCCGATAAAGCTGAAGGAGGCAGCAGGAGGACTCCCTTTTCCGTATCCTGTGCGGTACATCCCATTTTCTCTAAGATACGCAGGAATTCCACATCTCCCTGCAGACTTTCAAAATGCACATGCTCTACACAGACCGGGATTCCCAGTAACGGTACCATCGCATAGAAATAACAGGCGGCAGAGACATCCGGCTCAATCTGATAATCTAATGCTTTATAATGCTGACCGGCGGAAATACGGAACTGATCCGGCGTGGGACGCTCCACGCAGACTCCGAACTGCTCCATCATCTTCTGCGTCATTTCGATATACGCCATCCCATGGGTACCCTCTACCTGAATCGTAAAATCTTCCGAAGACAACGTCGAAGCAATCAGCAGCGCACTCAGAAACTGACTGCTGTGCCCGATATCGATGGAGATATGATCCTGTCCGAACCCATGAGCGGTCAGCGTAAAAGGAAAATGCCCATCTTCTCCTTCGCAGCGGACCTCACACCCCAATTCTGCCAGAGAGGACAGAAGCGGATCCATGGGGCGCCTCTTCATCTGTTCTGAAGAATCCATGTGAAAAACACCTTCCGAGACACCTAACGTAGCTGTCAGAAAACGCGCTGCCGTTCCCGCACTTCCCACATTTAACACAGCTTCTTCACAGGGAAGCTTTCCTCCCAGTCCTTCTACCGTGACGATACAGCTCTCCTCATCCACCGTCGTCTCAAATCCCAGATCCTGCACACACTGCAGAAAATGCCTCGAATCATCCGAGAACAACACCCCACGCAGCGTGGACTTTCCCTCCGCCAGCATCGCCAGAAGGAGACTGCGGTTCGTGATACTCTTAGACCCGGGCACCCGGACTGAGAGAGGTTCAGTCGTTTTTTTGATATCACTATATATAGTAGGAACGCGGTAAATGTTATTTGCCATGGATTGGTGTTTCCTTCCTGATTAATGAATAACCCAGTAGTCACGACAGCAAGTAAGAATAAGCAGGCCGTAAGCAGACGTCGGTACTTAGCGTGAGTACTTTTCACGCTTATGTACCGCTACGCTCTGCGATAGAGCGAGAGCGTGCCGCGTTTCTTACTTGCTGTTGGGGCTACGGATTAATTACCTAAATCATACCATTTTCCGTTCCACGGCACAACTCTCAAAAAGTTTAAAAAATAATAGTTGACATTCCTAGCGGAATAGTATAGTAT
>ERZ1034669.204-NODE-204-length-25452-cov-74.722014_pt1 | contig 25452 bp, 4 predicted proteins | sample MGYA00520705_ERZ1034669 | MGnify/ENA primary metagenome ERZ1034669 (study PRJEB33766, sample SAMN09781766) | gut metagenome | biome: gut microbiome | host: Homo sapiens | place: Madagascar | study: EMG produced TPA metagenomics assembly of the PRJNA485056 data set... | reverse complement strand
TAAATTGGGTCTAGTTCAATTAATAATTAATACTTAATTGTCTTATTTCGGTCTCCTGGCATACGAGATTAAACTATGCCAATCGTGGGAAACGCCCACAACCCAGTTTATTTAGCGTCTGAGCGACTTTAATATCAGATTCGATTAATCATACTACTTGAATTAATTAATCGCTTACAGAAGAAATTGAAATATTAAGTTTGATATTTACTATATAATATAGGTTTTCTATATCGTTAAAAATTAGTTTATAAGATTGTTTATTATTTGTTGTAGCAGCGGCTGCAATCTTGTTTTAAACCATTAGAGTAGCTTAACCGTGAGGTTAGGTTACTCTTTTTTTTTAATTCTTGTAGCGACACATTTCAACACATTTTGTTGAGTACAAAAAAAAAGCACTAGATAATCATCACGACTACCTAGTGCTTCACCTTTCCCTAAAAACATAACTCTAATTTTATTACCAATGAAACAGAACACGCCAGTTCCTTTATTAATTTATCTACAATCGCTATGAATAAAATCATTTGTTACAGCATAAGCTTAATTTTTTAATTTCTAACTTCTAATTTAAAATAAAAACAGCGTTACTCTAGCAGGACTCGAACCTGCTCTAACAGAACCAAAATCTATTGTGCTACCATTACACCATAGAGCAATACTTTCGCATACATTTGTACTATCAATAAACTAATAACCAATATTAAATCTTAAAATAAATGAGTAGAAAAGAAAACTTTCAACTGCTGCAAAGGTACAAATAATATTCGTATATCCAACAGTTGAAAGTATTAATTAATTATTATTAGTAGAAGTATTACTATCAATACCCTTTACGGGGGGGGTTTACTTATTTATATTAGTAGGTATTATACCAAGTATATTATCTCCTAATTTATAGTAACTATTACTCTTATCAAGACCAGCAATATTACTATAAGCTCTATAAATAGGTATTTGTCTAGTAGTAAGAACATAAAGTTTATTTTCTCCAGCATATCTACCACTACTATAATCCCAATTATAATCATCACCAGATATAAGTCCTTCTGCTATAATATTCATAGCTTTAAGAATATCACTAGGCATAGTTTGCGCTGCAATAGGAGAACTATATAACTTCTTACCTTCAGTTATAACAAATGGAGGAGTGTACATCATAACTTGTGTTGCAAGACTATCTGCTTCATAAATAAGAAGATTTCCTAAAGTACTATTTTCAAGTTCTTTATCGTCCCAAATAGCATGAACAGCAAGACCCATAGAGATAGCAGCTACTGAACCAGCAACATTACCCATAGCTCTAAGTATTGCAGCACGTTGATAACGAGGTAACATATTCCAGTTTGTATTAAAGTTTGTAGCCATATCTACATAACCCATAAATAACTTCTGAAGAGTTTGTAAAGCACCAAGTTGAGTACCATTAATTTCTCTATCTGCTTTAATTTTATCTAAAGGCATTGAAAGGAAATCCATAAGAGCAGGACCACAACCCAATGTAAAAGCACCACGTTCTTCATTAAAATAACCTTGTCTTCTATAATGTTTAAGAATACCAGGATATATATGTTTATGATACTGCATAGCAAGACTACCCCACCAATGCTTTTCAAGTTGAGCAGCACCAAGTTTATCATATACACCATGTATCTCTTTATTAACACTAATAACTTTACCTTTAAATTCACCTAAGAACTTATAAGCATCAGAAACTTCTTTGTCAACACTAAGAGCATCAAGTTCTGCAAGTTTACTACCTTCTTTAAAAGATAATCTACCATCTTTTAAATCAAGATTATCAATAACTCGACTATACTTTTCAAATTCAGTAGTTGCAGTCTTTTCGAGTTCTTTCTTTGCTTTAACAAATTCTTTTTGCATCTTATTAGGAAGAGTTCTAGTAAATTCAGTAGTAAAATCTTTACGACCAAAAACAAACTCTTTAAGTTTATTAGCATCTTCTTTTATAGTACCAACATAGTTATTAAACTTAGCTTCAAATTCAGTACCTTCAATAATGCGCTTTAGAGCTTTCTCATGACAATCAGCAATATATTCATATCTACTCATGGCACGATACTTGATTTTACCTTTATTTTCAGCATCAACAACAGGTACAATTCTATTACTATACATAAGACTAAACATAGCTGCATTCTGCATGAAATGTTCACCCATTGTATTAGGAGAATAAAGAGCATTTCTAAGCTTTTCAAAAGCAGTACCTGCATCAAGATGATTACCATCACTAATACCAGCAAGTTGGTCAAAGTCAATAACATTCATTTCTTTGACTATAGCACTAGCTAATGTAGAAGCTTTATCTTTACCGAGGTCGTTAATGAAACTCCATGAATTGTGCATCCATAAAGCTTTACCAAGAGCATAGTCTTTAGCTCCAATAAATTCTTTAGCTATCCACTCACCAGCTAAACCTGATTCACCAACAGTAACGTTACCAATACCACCAGTAATATTAAGCATCATAAATTTAGCACTAGTAAAAGATTGAAGAAGACTACTAATTTTAGTAAAGTTAGCATTACTTTCTTTGAATTGATTATAAATAATTCTACGAATCCAATTCTCATATTGTCCTTGAAGTCTTTCATCTTTTTGAGTAAGATAACGAGTTTCACCTCTAGCACCTCTTTGATGGTCTTTCTTTAAGTTACTCCAACCTACATTCTTTTGATATACTTCCATTCTATCAATCATTTCTTTACCATAATAAAGCATATACTTATTATCTTGTATAGCATTAAAATGAGCAGCTTGAGTAATGAAGTTTGAAAGTACAGTACGATAATCTCTATTAAGTAAAGCACGATGAATTTCTTTATTCTTCTTTAAAGCTTCGTCCATACGTTTATTATAAGCAGCAAGAGCAGCATTATATTCTTCATCATCAGCATAAGAAATACGTTGAGGCTTAGTCTTTTTGATATTTTCTATATTAACAGAATCTTTATTTCTAAGTTGTTCCATTAACATAGGCATATCAATAGCTTTATCATCAGCATAATCTATATGATAGAAAGGGTCTCTACCATTCTGAAGTTTATCGCTATAGCCAAGGAACTCTAGGAACTGTTTTCCCCACCATTTTGCATCATGTTCTGCACCTTTACTCATAGAAGGAAGATAACCTCTACCTATAAAACGTTTTGCAGATTCAGTTTGAGCAAGAGCATTAAGAGTCTTTTGAACATAGTTCATAAGGTCTTGTTGATACTTATTAAGAACAACTGTTGAATCATAAGTTTTATCATCAGTTTTCTTATAATTATCAATATAACCTACACCTTCTGTGTAATCCTCATTTTTGTATGCACGTTTAGGAGCAAGTTCAGTTTGAGCATAACCAGCATTCCATTCACCATTTGCAACAGAAGGAATAACTTGAGTTTTTCTCCATATTACAGTAGGTTCCATTCTATGAGTATAAGGATTAAATACATGATTTCTATCATACCACTTCTTAAATTCTGCATCACCTTTTGCTCTTTGCTTTTTAAGTTCAGCTTCATAATAAGGAGTATTGACAGTCTCAAGATTATTATGTATAGTACGATAAGCTTCAGTTCTTTCGTCCATTTGTTTACGAAGTTGTTCAGCTTTCTTTTTACCTTTTGTCTTGAGATATTTATCCATATCTACTTTAAGAGTACCATAAAGATAACGGTTAGGTATTCTATCCTTAGTTTCATCATAAACTATATTACCTGAAGCATCAGTAACAACTTGATATTTATCATCGAGTTTTGGAATACCCATTTTATTAACTCGTTCCCAAGCTTTATAATACTTAGCACCTTTAGCTTTAGCTCTTTCTTCTTCTAGGTTAAATGCTTCTTTATTATAGTTGTCTAAATCTACAAAACGAGTAACAAAGTAAGCAATAGACTTACCATTAGTACTATCCTCTGTTTTCTTCATACCAGCAAACAAAGGTTGATAAGCTTGATAAAGTTTATCAAGTTCTTCCTCAGTAAGCTCTGAAGTAGCAACATGTTTATTAGCAATGTCATAATGTGGAGCAAGTATTTCATTAACTTGTTTCACTATTTGCTGGTATTCTTTATTTGGAACACCATTAGCTGCAAGTCTTTTATAAACCTCAGTAGGATAAACAACATCATCTTCAGGACCATTACTAATAAGAATACGGTCATTTTCCATACCATATTTTGTATTATTAAAACGTTTCTGAGCTTCTTCTTGAATAGCAGCTTGTTGTTCTTCAGTAAACAAAGTTCCATCTAAACGACCAAATTCATCATAAGGATTTACATTAGTTGCTTTAAGCTTTCTAAGATATACTTTAAGCTTACTATTGTTTTCACCTTTATATCCCATACTCTTATATGCTTCATGTATAGCTTCTTGAACGTCTGGATTAACTGTCCATTTAGCATTAGTAGCAAGCCAAGCTTTTGCAGCTTTATATTCTTTATTCATTTCAAGCTGAGAAGCAGGAACACTAATTCTACCAGACTGGTCTCTAGATTCAGCAGTTTCAACAATATCAAGCATACGCTTTAATTGGTCTTCAAAACCTTTACGAACTTTACTATCATTGTATTTGTTACGAATATCGTTAACTGCTTTAAGATAATTATCAAGAGCTTTACAATCAGCAGCGTTATTAATTCTAGCTTTATGATATGCTTCTTTATTAACAATTTCACCACTTGTTGAGTTCATACCAGGATAACCCATAATAAAGCTTTCTTTAGGTTCACCATTAGTTAAATCATATTCAGAACGAATATCATTAATATGATACCAAAGATTCTTTAATTCAGTTTCCTTTTCAGGACTAAGAGTACCATCAATTCGACTAGCATTAATCTCATCAATCATAGCCTTTGTTTTAACATACTCTTCAAGTATAGGTCTATGATTTCTATAAAGCTCATCTTGAGCATCATAAAGTTCTTGATAGTAACTATCGACAAACTTACGATTTACATGGTCTAATAAAAACTTATCAAGTTTATGCTTAGCTTCAACATAAGCTTCAGGATTATTAATTATATCTGATTTAGCATTACGTTCATCTTGTCTAAGTTTATTTAAATCATTCTCAAAATTATCATTATAAGGACGAATAAATCTACCATCAGCATCAATAATATCATCAAATGATAAATTAACACCAGCAGCTTTTGCATCAGCAAATATTTTATCTATATCTTTATTAAAAATATCTACAGTTCTTCTAGCTTGAAGTTCTTTAGCTCTAATATCAGCCATTACATTTTTGGTAAGTACTTGTACAAAAGCGTTACCAGAATCTTGTAAATCACCAACCCAAGCATCAAACCAACTAGTAGAATGAAAACCATCAAATACACTAATAAGATTATTTTGAATTTGAGGATTATCACTGAGTTTAGCAAGATAATCATTAGCAAACAACTTTTCAGCTTGTTCAATAATAGAAGTATCTGTAAGTTGTTTAATTGCATTTTGAAGTCTTTCTACATAAGCTATAGTATTATCGCTATCTACAGATTTATCAACTTTAACTGAAGCAATATTACCATATTTACTAATCAAAGCTCTAGCGTCAAGAAGAGTCTTTAAATATCTTCTTCTTTCAGCAGGATTATTTCTAATAATATCTATAGTACGAGCATCATTTACAGATAAGAAATGACCATTATCTTCAACAAACTGATTAAGTTGTTGAGTAATATCATTAACTTTATCTTCAACATACGATGTTATATTGTAATAAACATCTTCTGCTTGAGATTGAAACTCATTACGTGTAGCATTAAATCCTTTATTTGCAAGATTATTTACTTTCTTACGAGCAGCATAATCACCTTCATGACTTCTACGATTCATATCATTATATGCATCAATAGAGAAATCAAGAACACTAGCACCAAGTTTAGAATTAGTATTCAAAGTAGCATTAGCTTTGCCTTTTGATTTAACTCTTACAAAGTAAGTATTATAAGGTACATTAATACCTAAATCTTTAGCTCTATCTACTTCGGATTTTCTAGGTGCTCTAAATTCAAATATTTCATCAACTTCGTTAGTAACTTCTTTACCATCTTCTATAGTAACATAAGTTCCTTTAATGTGCTGAGGATTACCAAATGTAGTACCAATCGATTTACTTCTTAAATAAAAACTTTGAATAGTAAATTCTTTACCATTACTTTCAGGATATTTATTAAGTATTTCGTTGATAGTAAACTTAGCAGCACTTTCTTGATATTTACTAGGATGATTAATATCAAAAGCATTAGCATTCTTAACTTTGAGATACTTGATATTAAATTTATGAGCTTTAGCCATTTCATTAAGGTCTTCCATAGTAGGAGTATTCCCTTGCTCTAAACTGTTAATATAATCAGCATAAAAACCTTCAGTTCTATATCCTTTAGTATTCTCTCTATTAAGACTTACTTCACCAGTTTCATTCTCATCAAGTTTAGTAATAGGATAAGCATATACTTTGTCATTGTTTTCAACAATTTTATAAAGTCTAGCTTTATATTCTTTACCTACTTTTTCATTAAGATGAACATAATGATTTGCGTAGTAATCATCAGTACTATCTGATTCATTAATAAAACCATATTTAGCAGCGAGTGCTCTTTGTGATTTTAAATTATTATATTCAGCAATAGCTTCTTTAAGTTCTATATTAAGTGCATTAATTTCACTTTCATCAGTAGTATTTTCTATTTCACTTCTAAGATTAGCAATCTTTTCTGCAATAATACTAGCATCAGCTAAATCAAATACAAAAAGATTATTTGGTTTTTTGAACTTGCTTAGTTCAGAAACATAAGCACCATTCTTACGAACATTCTTAACTGTCTTATGATAGATAAAATTACTATCACTATGAGAACGAACATAACGTTCAGCAACATCATAAGTTCCAGCAAAATTATTAAACTCATCAACTATATAACTAATAGCAGATTTACCACCAAACAAATCAGCATTTCTAAGAGCATCATTTGTGATAACTTTACTAATACCATTACGTCTCATCTTGAAATTCTCGACAGCAAAAGCATATTTAATCATATCAATAGCTGCAAGTCTAACAAGAGGATTATCGCTATTAGCTGCTTGGTCGAACAACATATAAGCTGTTTCTACATCAGTAGTATCATCTTTAAATTGAATACTTTGCTTAGATTGACCAGTAGTATTATATTCATATTGATTGAACAAATTTACTTTAAGCAAACCAAATATACCAGCATCTTCAGATTTACTTTGAAGATAAGCAACTTTTTGAGCAGGAGTAAGTTTAGCAAATGCTTCTACTTCTGAAGGAGTAGGACGATTAATATACTCACAATCAAAATTAAATTGTGGTTTAGCATTATAACCAAATATTCTTTGACGTTCAGCAATAGTATCGCTTTCGTTGTCGAAACCGTAAGATAATGTACCATCTTGTTCAGCAATTACTTTACTAGCATACATTACTGGAGCAACATGATTATATACACTACTAAGAATATATTGTTGAAAATCATTATATTCTTTTTCGTTAATATTACGACTTCTATCACTAAAAGTATTTTCAAGACTATAAACAAGATTCTTAAAACTATCAGTCTGAGTATCAAATAACATACTATTAATACTACTAGAAGTAGCAGTAGCATACTTTAAGAAGCAATGAAGAGAAGGATATTTAGACTGACCATCATTATGCTTATCCATCATATAACTTCTAACATCTACAACTTTATTACCAGCAGCATTCTTAGTAAGAAGACCAGGGTAAATAGCTTCAAGGAAAGACATTTCTTTATCTTTATCTTTAACAGAAAGAACGTTTTCTATATTAGCATTTTCTCCATTAACAATTTCTTGAATATCAGTAAATACTTTATTAGTAGCAAAAAGAGTTTGCTTAGCACCAAATCTATCAGGATTACAAACACGAGCTAAAGAACTAATACCTTGAGCTAAACGATTAATATCATTATAAGCAAAAAGTATAGACATATCATATATCATATCTTCTACGGGGCGGCTCTCCTTTTTATTAAGTCTATCAGCTAACTCTTTATAATCAAGAATAACTGCATTATTAGAATTTAGACTATATTCTGTACCAAGAGCAGTATTTACTTTATCTATTACAGTTTTAATATTATCATCTTCTGTTACTCCAATATTCATTTCTATAGCTAATTTTTTAATAGCATTATGAATAGGCTTAGAAGTATCTTCAGCATAAATAGATTTGTTAGCATTATACTCTGCTACAATACGACTAATAGCAGGCTGCATAATAAATGCAACAGTTGTATCATAATTACTACCAATATCAGGAAGAGTTTTATATACTGCAAAAGTAAAATCATTTACATTTGGAATAGCACCTTCCTTAACAGCATCAAGAATATGAGCAGTAGTCTGAGAAGTATAAGCAGTAAGAATACGTCCATCTACATTCTTATTATCGTTGGTCCAACCAATAGTAGTATGGGTTACAAGATAATCTCCTGTATCTTCATCAGTAGTAACATTATCTTCACCAAATCTATTTATAAGTTCTTTAGCGTTATAATTATTTTTATCATAACGAATTGTTACTTTATAGTCATCATTGATAGTAGGACGAACAGTATTACAAACAGAAACAAACGTATCACGAGTAACACTAAACGCTTTAAGTTTAGCGCCACTCATAACATCTTCTTGATAATCAGCTTGGTCAAGGAAATCATAAGAACTTCTAGCATTACGTATTTTCTTAACTACAGGATTAATAACTTTATCACGTGCATTGATAATATCATCAAAATTAGAACGTGACAAGTTTTCCTCAAGAGATATATTATCTTTGAGAATATCAATCATATCATCAAGAATACGATTATTACGAGCATTACGAGTATTAGCATCTTCTACATTTTGAGCTAAATATTCATTATAACTCATAATACCAAGCTTTTTAGCAGCTTTATTAAATTTATCAATTCTACCTTGAAGAATCTCTCTAGCTTTATCAGACTTAAAAGTCTTTTTATCAATATATTCATTACTAATAGAATCAACTATGTCTTCATGTACTGAAATAAAATTATTATCAGCATCATCAAGATTAGTTTTATTAGTACGAATATAATCAGCTACAAATTGAAGTTGTTTAAGATAACTATCCTTTGTAAGTTTACCAGTTTCTGGATTCTTTACAGCTTGAGATTTAAAATCATTATAAGCAGCCTTTACAAGTTCTTTAGTTTTATCAGATAAAGCATCATAAGCTTGAGTTTCTTCTTCAGATAATTCTTTACGTAACTTTTCAAACTGTTCATCTATTTCTTTATTAAGTTTTTCAAAAGCAGCTTTAACTGATTTATCTTTAATCTTATCAGCTTTTTCAAGATGTCTATTTACATAATTAGCATAATCGTAAATATCAAGTTCTTCAGAATAACTTTGTTTACGAATATTACCATGCTTATCTACATAGCTGCTATATTGAATACCATATACAGAGTCAATATCAAAGTCAGAACCAGTCTGAGAAACCCAATCATCAGGAACAACAATAGTAGAACCTTGAGCATCATCAAGGAAACCAACTACTTTCATTACACAAACAGATTGTTTACCCTCAGTTGGAATACGATAACCAATAAGAGTATCAAGTTTTGCAGCTTGAAGTTCTTTAAGTAAATCTTCATCAGATTTCTTATAAGTACCATCTTCATTCTTAGCAAAACCAAAATTACTCTTAGGCAGCATTATTTCAATATAACGTTCACCATTTGGATGATACTTTAATTCTTTATTAATAGTACTTCCTTTGATAATATGATTTTTATCTGCTTTAAAACCTACATTAGTAATCTGAGCAGCATGGAAACCAGGAAGTGTTTGACGAGTAATAGCTCTATTAAATACAGATTGACTAACACTTTCAAGTTTAGTAATAGCATTACTAAGAATCATAGGCATATTAGCGTTAGGTCTTCCAGTAATAGGATTAACAGCTTGTTCAGCAAGAGTTACATAATCCATCATATTACTATCAAGACCTAAACGCATACACTCTTCTTTCAACTTATTAAAGAACGTATGATAATCTATACCTTTAATAGTACCATCTGATTCAAAAAGAATATTACCATTGGTATCTCTAGGAATACTAAGTTCATTAGCAAGATTATTAAATGAATCTCTAATATTAGCACTATAAAGTTTAAAGAACTCTTCTTTCTTTTCATAAAGAGGATTATTAACAGGAATATTATCAACAATCTTCTTCATAATTTGAATACCAGCTTTATTTTCAGCATTCATGTGTTGAGGAGTTTCTTGCTGAGTATAAAGATGATTATAATCATATTGTTCAATATAATCTTTAGCATGAGCATTAAAATCATCAATATGTTTCTGTGTTACTTCTCCAGTTTTACTATCAAAGATTTCAAGTACTCTAGCTTTACCAGCTTTACTTGTTTCTTCAGTATTAAGCTGGTCAATACCATTATCCTTCATAAGATTATAAACTTGTTCAAGTTGAGTACCTTTAATAAATCTAGGTACAAGAACAAATTCAGCATTCTTAATTTGACGAGGTACAAATCTTTTAGAATACTTATCAAAATAATGGTCATAATAGAAGTTCTTTTGTACTTGAACAAAATCATTAATATCAGCAGCACTAAGAGGTTCATCATTCTGAATCTTCTTAATAAGAGGAAGATATTCATTAAGCTTACCTCTACCAGCAATACGACGAATCCATTCTTCAAAAGTAATATAAGATTGAGCATCGTTTACAGTAGTTCCTTGATAACCGCCTTTTCTTTGAACAACACCATTCTTAATAACAGGTTTACCATTTTCATATTGAATAGGTCCACCTATTAAAGTTCTAGCTTGGTCAATAGTAAGTCCAGCATTCTTTACAAGGTCTTCTACAAGAATACCATCTTCAGAAAGTTGTTTACCGTTTTTATCAAATGTTGCAACTTTACATTCCTCAGAAGTTCTAATAGTATTTTTAATAGTTACAGCATTAAACTTATTACGTTGTGTAACATTAAGAGGATTCTTATAACTAGCAAATTCAGCTTGAACTCTACTAGTATTAAGTTCGCTAAATGCAACATCTGTTATATCATTAGCATAATCTGTAGTGTAATCAGCAAAACCATAAGGTACTCCACTGGCTTGGTCTTCCTTAGTACGTTTAAGAAGCGTTTGATTATCTTTATAGAACTTAGTATCACCTTCAAATAAATCATTAAAGTTACCACACATAAGTCTATAATTAAGTACAAAATCAGCAACATTATCGTCATTGATAATGTTAGCAACATCTATACTTTTAAAATTATCAAACTTTTCAACTTGTTGATTTGTATAAGTAGTAATAAAGTCACTAATCATTTCAGCAATCTTATCTTCTTGTTCTTTAGAAAGATTTACAGTAACTTCATCACCATTAGCAGTAAAATGAATATAGCCATCTATATCCCCCCCGTAAAGAGAAGTGAACATTGATTTTAATAAGTCTTCAGCTTTATTATCTACATTACCTTTTTCATCAGTAAGTTCAAATCTATCATCATGGAACAATCTACCAGTAAAAGTAAGAGCTTTAGTAGTAGGATTCATTTCTACAAAATGTTTATGACCTTTACCTACTTCATAAATAGCATAAGCTCTTCTAGCACTTTCTTCATCAAATCCCCAATCACCTTTAAATTTAGGTTGACCAGCAAGTTCAGGATTTTCATCTTTCTGCCAACGAAGAATCTTACCAGTATTATCAGTTTCAAACCATTGATTAATAGAATGAGCCATGTCTGTAAGTTCTTGTACAAACATGTTTCTATATTGTATATAAAGTGGATGATTAGTATTTATAACTCTATTTACTTTAGTATTACCAATCATACCTGTAACATTAGCTCTACGATTAATTTTAGATACTAAAGATTGATAAAGAGTAGGAGAAAATCTATCACTAACTTTACTCTCATTCATATCAGAAATAAGAATAGGTTTAGCGTCAGTAATGTAATAAGCTCCGTTAGTATCTATATCAAGAGTTCCATGAAGTTCATATCTATCTACTTTACCACTTTCATCTACATACTTATATCCAACAGCAATTTCAGAACCAGATTTATGATTCTTACCTTCAAGAATATTAAAAGGCATAATCTTTCTACGACCAATAGTTTTAGTAGTCAAATCATGAACCATTTGATTATACTCTTTATTGGTAGTAATATTAACAAACTTAGAAGTTTTTACTTCATTAGCCGCACGAGTTTCACTAGGAATTTCAGTATCAAGATAATTTTCAATAGCTTGACTAACTTCTTTACTATTTTCTACATTGAAAAGATTACCATACTTTCCTCCTTTAGTTCTATATCTAGCAGCTCTAATAATAAAATTCTTAGGAGCATCAGAAGGAACACGCATGAAGTAATTAGCGAAATCAATATCGTATTCATTTTTAGAAAGATAATCAGCTTCAGTATTAACAAAATTAGCAACAGCACTATAAATATAATCCATTTTACTCATACCAGAATAAAGTACATTTTGTCCAGTATTAGGATTACCAGCACCATTAAACAAACTAACATTAATTAAATCTTTAGCATATTCTGTAGGAACATACTTATCTCCAAGTTTACGGAAAAGACCAAATACTTTAATCTTTCCATCAACACCACGTTGTTCAAGAAGAATATTACTAAGATTATATTGATTACCTTTTTCTTTAGAATTAACACGGAACTTTTCATTACCGTATTGAATAAGAGCTTCAGGAGAAAGTTTACCTTCAGCATCAATAGACATTTCTGTACCATTAATAGCATTCATAAAATAAGTAATCATAGAACTATTAATAATATCAGAACTTTGATTACCAAGAACATTCTTAGAATTAAACTGAAGAGCAACAGTAGAATAAGCTTCTATGTCAGTAGCAAAACTATTAGCAGCAGCTACAGCAGTAGCAGGAATAATTTCAGTATGTAATGGAACATAAGTTTCATTATCATCATGGTCTTCTTTATTCCATTCTCTTTTATGTTCTTGTTCATCACGAAGATTTTCATTTGCTTTATTAGAAGCATCACTAATGTTTTTCAAATGGGCAAGAAGATTACTAGTGTTGATTTCAATATCAACACGACCATTAGTTTTATTACCGATAAGATAATTTCTTATAGCATTACTATCCATATCAGGATAATAAGCTTTAAGAGCTTTAGTTAAATTAGCAACAATATCTGCAAAAGCAGCATTACGTCTAATCTCATTTTTAGCAGAAAGTTTATATCTCGTTTTAGCACTTTCTACAGCAGAACGAAAAACGTCAATAGCTTTTGGGTCAACATTCAATGTAGTATGCTTTACATTATTTTGAAAACTAAATATAAGCGACTGTCTTCTATTAGATTCTTTGTTAGAAAGTACGGCTCTAACTGTACCATCAGCTTCAGTTCTAGTTTCAGTCTTAGGCATAATAGTCTTTACAAATTGACTTCTAAATCTAATAGCAAAATCTCTATTATTTTTTAAATCTTCATAAAGTTTAATAAGACCAGACATCTCTTTATTTTGTTCAGCAATAGTCTTAATACTATTAATAAAACTAGTAATATTATCTCTACTTATTTTAGATATAATAGCAGCTATTACTTTCTTACCATCAATAAAATCAATAGTACCAAGTTCGTTACTTCTATCGTAATTATATTTACCATCAACTTTATTAATATCATTAAGCTTAGGAATAGTGAAAAGTATCATACGAATATCTTCATCGATACCTTTCATAAAATTACTTCCCATACCACTATTATCATCCCATCTAGCAGTAGTACCATCTACATCAAATTCTTTATTAAAGTCAGCAAGTTCATCATTTTCATATCCATTAAGAATAGATTCCATTTCTCCATCAAAATCTACCTTTTCATCAATAGCTTCATCAGACTTAAAACGAAGCATACCTAGACGACTATCACCAGCATAAATAGAATTAAAGAAAGAAACTTTATTAAGAATCATTTCTTTAACCATGGCATAAAAGTTTTTATCTTCTCTACTAGCATTAGCAAAAACATCATCTGTTTTTTCAAAATCACCATCACTAGTAAATCCAAGAATTTGATTAACTAAACCAAGTATTTCTTTATTAGTAAACTTTTGACCTTTATTTTCAAAGTATTTTTTAGCTACTTGAACTGCACCAAAAGATACAACTCTATTAGCATAAAAATTAGCATTGTTATTATCTTTATTAAATTTACCTTTAACTACATCATTAGCAAAGAAAGTAAGTATATTATTACCTGTAACTCTGTTTGCCATAACTTTAGCTTTAGTACTAGTATAACCAAATCTAGTAACAACATCATTAAACTTAGATTTAGTAGTTTGAGCACCAACACTAAAATGTCTTGAATTATAAAATTCAAGAGCTTCTTGAGCAGCATCGTTACCCAAACGATAATCATCAAAATCTTTAGTAAATCCAGTCTTGGATTCAGGATTATAAACTAATGCAGTTATAGCATTAAACTTAACTACATCATTACCACAAAGTTCTTTGAGACGGGTTCCAGTCTCAGTACCTAAAAATTCTTTAGGTGTAATAGGACAACTAGCCATAATTATATCATTTAATTAAACAATAAAGTTCTAGAGGATTTTAAATTCTCCTCTAGAACCATGAAATTTAATCTATCGACAAGATATAGAAAACTCGCCACGCTCAACCATATCAAGCATACGAGATTGTTCTTCCATCGGAAGTGCCCGGACTGCTGAGTATAACGAAGAAAAACTGCTTAAAGTTTTATCATCAACACTACTACCCATGTTAAGTAAATCATCAAGGTCAGCTTCATCAACTGCATCGTTACTTTCTGTAATATTTGAAATATTATCATCAGCAGGAACTTCTTCAGGAACTTCTTCTTCAGGTTTAGTTTCATCTTCATTAAATTCAAGAGTACCTTCAACTGGAGCTTTAGTTTCTTCTTTAACTTCAGTCTTAGGAGTAACTTTATTTTCTTTGAATTTATTAGCAAGAAGATTAAACTCTTTAGCTCTAAGAGATTCATCTCTTATTTCAATACCAAACAATCTACTTATAAACTCCATAATCTTTTGCCAAAGACTATTAGTCTTACCTTTATGTTCACCTTCAACTCTAACAGAATTAAGATAATCCATAAGACCTTTAGAAGTAAGAGATTCTACAATGAACTCTTCAAGTTGAGTATCTGGTCTTGTACTAAACTTTTCAAACTGATATTCTTTAATATGAGTAAGATAACCACGAAGAGCATCTATATTAGCAGCTTTATTATCAAAGCGAGCATTAATTTCATCGAAAGTACTATCATTAAGATTAGCTAAATCTGCATCAATAGCTTTAACAAAGTCATCATATATACTTCTAAGCTTTTCTCTAAATTGCTTAGGGTTTCTACTATTGTTGATTTGACTATGTAGTTTTTCATGGATAAGAACACGAACTGCATCATCGCCAGCTTCTTTAGCATCAACAGTTCTACTTAACCAATCATTACCTACAACTATCTTTTCATTTTCTGAATCATAGTAAGCTAAAGCATTTTTATTTGCTTCATCAGCTTGTCTAAACGCTTGTATCTTATCATCAGCAAAGATAATATTTTCTGGAAATATAGCATCAGTTACTTTATTATATTTTTTAATTTTAACTATTTTACTAAGAGAACCTTTAGATTTATCACTAAGAATATACTCAGCAATAGCTTCACCTTTATTAGCAATACTATCATCTTTGATAATACTATCTATAGCATTACGTACAATAGTTTGTGGAGTATCAGTAGGAGTTTCTTCTTCTACATCCTTTACGGGGCGGCTTTCAGAAGTATCAAATATATCAATTTGAAGAGTTTGATTACTACCTATTTTATCAACACCAACAGCTCGATAATTAGAACTATTTTCTTGTTCCAAATCAACACGAACTAAATTATTATCGATAAGGAATTGACTATAAGTACTATTATTAATATCAAAAGCATTTTTTCCATTATATGCTGGAATATTAATATGAAAACCTGTTTTATCTCTACTAATAAACTTATTTTTAGTAGGAAGATTAGTATTATTATCTCCGTTAAGAAGACTAGAACTTATATTAATTTTAGCGCTAGCTTTAATATCTTCTATCAAATCAGATACATCATCAAACTTATAAAGCTTTCCATCTTTGCGTTTAATTACATTTGGTGCAGCATTAGCATCTTTAGCACTATGAGTAAAGAATGTATATTCGTTACCATTAGCCTTAAGAACTAAATTACCATTATTTTGAACAACAATAGAATTACCTAAAGATAATATAGCATTACGTCTAAAATTAAATATATCATTAATAAACTCTCTAACTTCATTCCAATCATCAAGAGACTTAACATTAGCAAGTCTTTCTTCTAATTGAGCAGTAACAGAATCTACTAAAGAATTAAGTATTCTATTTTCAGGAGCATTAACTTTTTCTCCATTACGATAATAAGTATCTCCTATATAAACTCTAGGAAATGCTGCAACATAATCTATAGTACCATTAGTATTAGGAAGAGCTAAGAATGTTTGTCCATTAGCATTATTATAACCTGTATACTTTTGAGTACCTAATCCTGAAACAGCAACATAACCATTAGAAGTAGCACCTACATAAGCTTCGCTACTATTACTAAGAACTTCCTTTACTGGACGAGCTACATCTTTAGAAGGTCTAGTTTTTCCATCAGGAGTAAGTTCTTTGTTATGAGCACGAATTACTTCACCTTTAGAAAGAATATTAACTCTAGGAGTATAAATTCCATTTGCTACATTATTAGCAATATTAATTTCTTCTCTAAGTTTATCATAATAAGTGTCAATACTATCCATAAGAATATCATTATATTCTCCAACAGCTACATTATTAGTAGGTTTTACTTGATAACAATATCTCCAAAGTTTAGCAAGACCATTAAGAAGTTTCTCATAATTAGGATTATCAGCGTTTTTAACATAACCATTGTTGACTGCACGTTGTATTCCTTTGTGAGAAGCAAAAGCAGCAACTAATTGTTTATATTCATCTTTAGATAACTTATCAAAAGCTGCTCTATAAACAATGTCATCAAGAGTAGAATAATCTATTCCATCAATAGTATCTCTACTGAGAATATCTTTAATAAATTCTTTAACTGGACCATCAGGAGTATTATTATCTGCCGCAATAGTATGCATCCAATCATCAGCAGGTCTAACATAAAGACCTGTACCTCTATCGATACTAGCTAAAGCTTGCCAACCTATAGTAACACCATTATGTTTATAAAGAAGAATAGTAGTATTAGTATTATTCTTTTTACTAATTTCAGTTTCAAGAGCATCATTAGAATTAACTAATTTAAGTTCTTGTTGAGCAGCTTTAATACCATCTTCATCAGTTACTTCAGATAAGTCAAGTTTAACTGTAGTAACAAGACTTTGAGCACCAAGTTCTACACTACGAACATAACTACTTTTATGTACATTACGTAAAAAGTCAGCTTTATCTATTTCTTCAACATCAGTTAAAATAAATTTATCTTTAGCAGCTTCACTAGTAAGATAATCTTTAAGAGTATTATAAAATATCTCAGGAGCACCAGTATATTTAGATTCTTGTTCTATATATCTAAGTATATCTTCAAGTCTACCATAGTATTTTCCATTACGCTGAACCATCTTTGTATTCTTAGCATAACGATTAAGAAACTCATCAGCAGCTTTAGTAAAATCTTTAGTAAGATTATCAAGCTTTTGAGTTTCTACAGCAACAGTTTGAAGATACAAATCTGCAACAGAAGAACCAAACATAGCTTTAGCTTCATTAGCATAATTATCTACATATTGATTAACTTCATTGCTATCAAATCCTTGAGAAACAAGAGCATCTTTTTGTTTACTAATTACTTCTTCTACATCAATATTATCATCCATCAAAGCAGCCATGATATTACGACTAAGTTCCATATTTAAATCTGTTCTTTCGCCCATATCAAGATTGGCAATAGTTTTCTTATTCTCAGTAGAAGGAAGAGTAGTTTCTTCTTCACCGCTTTCTTCAGTACTAGTATCAGGAGTAGGTGTCTCTTCTTCAAGCCCCCCCGTAAAAGGTATGGTAGTTGTGCTGCTTTCTTCCTCTTCCTGGTTTTCTTCTTCTCGTCTAGCTTGTTCGTCTAAAGCTTTTTCATAAGCTTCTACATCAGCTTCAGTACCTAATAAACCTTTTTCAAAAGAAAGAACATTACCGTCATCGTCAACTGTAATATAAGGAGGGTGAACAAGTTCTGTATCATCTTCATTAGCAAGCTCTGGATTCTCAAAAAGTTTATCATCATGCCAAGCATGACGACCATCATTAAGAACCACTTCGTATTGGTTATTTTCACCACCTATAAGAGCAAAACGACCATTATCTTCGCTAGTTATTCCAGTAACCTTTCCATCAGCATCAAATGATAAATTTTGTGTTTTGCTTGCATCGAACTTTGGCTTAGCCTTTTGCTTTTGAGAATTGCCCTGTTGCGTCTTTCCTTGCGGCTGAGAGCTTTCGGATTGTGGAACTGATGTATTATTCGTCGGAGCAGGTTGAGTCGATTGTGGCGCATTATTTTGCGTTCCTGACTGTGGCGACCCACTTTGAGGAGCAGGACTAGGAGTAACAGGAGTTGGAGTAGTAGGAGTAGGAGCTGGAGTATTACCATTTGTAGTAGCAGTACTACTTGTAGTATTTTCAGGCTCTTCTTCTCCATCATTAGCTTTATTTCTAGCATCTTTAATCTTAGTTCTAAGAATTAAAGTATCTTGGATTATATTAGCTAATCTATAATTAAGACCACTACTTAAATGAAGAGCGTCAAGACTTTCTTTAAATGCTTCTTTTTCTTTATTAGTCATGAAAGAAGTAGCATCGTCAAAGTCATCTTGTTCATCATTAAAGTAAGCATCTACAGCTGCACGAATATTACCATTTTCTTCATCTTTATATTTATCAGCTAAATCATTAATATAACTATAACTAGTATCAATAACTTTCTTACGAACTTCATTCATAGTATTTTGTTTATAACTAAGTTCAGAAGCAAGGTCTGTTTCGTTATTAACAACTTGAGCTTGGTAATATCTACGAGTAAGTTCAAGTTCAGCTTGTTTAAGAATGAGGTCAGAAAGTTTAACACCAGTACTATTCTTTTCTTCATCTGCTTTTTTAACAAGATTATTAATTCTAGTTATATTATTATTAGCAGTTTGGATTTGATTAAGAACATTAGTAGAACTATCAAACTCAGCAAGTCTTTTAGAAAGACCATTTTCGTTAGCAAATCTTTCAAAGTTACGAATAATAGCATCATCTGTAAGCTGAACACCTTTTTCATCAACACCACTAAATAAGTCATCATAAGCTTTAGCTAAAGGGTCTTGACTATTACGTCCAAGATTGCCTTGGTCGTCTCGTTCACTAGCAAGCATAACAGCAGTTGTAAGACGAAGTTCGTCATTAGAAAGCATGTCACTATATTCATTGATAGTACGATTAATATTATCAATAGCTACTTTATCACTAATAGTCTTACGATTCTTAGCTATAAGTTCTTTCTTTCTAGCATATAAATCGCTAATCATATTAGTGATAAGAGCATGACGAACAGCAGCTTTTACTTGTTCACCAGTATAATTTTGACCAATAACTTTTCTAATATTATCTTCATTAAGAACTGTGTTTATAAGATTGTCTGCAACTTGTTCTTTATTTTTAGTATTTGCAATTTTTTGATTATAAACAACATTAGCACTAGCTATTTCTTGAAGATATTCAATAGGAACACGGTCTGGTTCTTTTTTATTATGATTTCTATTTTGAACAATACCTATAAGACCTGAAAGTTCTTTAGTATATGCGTCCATAACAGCATCAACTTTATCAACATTATTAGCTTGAATTTGTTTAGATTCAGCTTCATTTACTACACCTTTCTCTACCATAGCTTTACGAACTTCTTCACTTTGCAAGAAAGATTTTAAGTAATCAAGATTACCATGATGTCCAGCACGTAAAGCCAATGTAGTAATAAAATTATTTTCAGCAGCTTCTTTAGCAGCTTGACTTTCTTCAGGAGTAGTAAATTCTTTATCGTTATCAAAAGGATTCTTTCCATCATTGATTTTATTCATCCTTTTAATATAAAGATTAGTATCTTTTCCCCAATGAGCAATATCAGCTTTACGGGATTTAGTTTCACCAAGTTCACTAATACTAAAAGGTGAAGATTTACCTTGTTCACCAGTAGTTTTATCTTCTTTTTTGTTAGCTCTATCTTCAAATGTTTGTCTAACACGTCCAAAACCACTACCTAAATGATGAAATACAACACCACCTAATACACCCCAAAAAGCAGAATCAGCAAGACCTCCACTTTTTAAATACTTTTGAAGACGATTATCGAAAGGAGAATGGTCAGCATCTTGTTCATTAAGAAGAAGTTTACCAACATTCATACCATCCATTTGAGATATATAGTTAACACTTTCTTCAACACCTTCACTAAGTTCTCCAGCTATTACAAGTTTCTCAGCTTTAGCATGGTCTTTAATCCACCAACCAGCTTTCTTCATCTTACCTATATTAGCATAGTATTTTTCAAATTCTTCAGCAGTTTTACCAACTTTAAGTTTTTCTAATCTTGCAGCTCTACTTACAGCAGCACTACCAGCATCAGAATTTCTAATACCTTTCCACATGTTACGAAGACCGTACATTTGAATAACATCAAATACTATATTACTATAGTTCATAAGAAAATCTGTATCAGCAGACTTCTTAGCAATACGTCTTGCAACAGCTTCTTTATCATTAGTATCAGTATCTTGAAGTAGTTCAGGATTCTTATTAACAAAAGCTTGATATTGTTGAGCATTCATTTTATTAAGATTATCATAAGCTTCATTGTACATATCTTTATATACTCCTTGAGCTTCTTGATAATTCTCCATAGTACGTTGTAAAAGAGCATTTCCTCCAATACTAGCAAATCTACTAGCAGCACTTTCTACATCAGAACCAACAACAATGCCATTACTACCAACAATTTTATTAATACCTTTTTGTAAAGCATTAAGTTCTCTATTAGAATTTATAGCCCTGTCTATACCAGCAATGCCTTTAATACCGTTTCTAGTCATACTAGCTAACTTAGAACTCTTTGCAAGTTTACCAAGATAACCAATACCTTTAACAATACCAGTACTAGGAAGAAGCAATGTTAAACTAGACATTACACTAGGTGCATTACTAGTCCACCATCCCCAATTTGTAAGACCACCATTATAAATATCATTACGAGTAGGGTCACTATATATTGGAGCAACTTCGTCTCTAAAATAATCTTGCCATTCTTGAAGTTTATTACTAATAGGATTTTGATAATTTCCATCAGATTGAAATATACCATTAGTAATTGCATCAAACAAATCAGGTACAGCTTTAATTGTACCAAGAATTGTTTCACTAACAAGAGCTTGACCTAAAGAATTAAACGTTTTAGCAAAGTTTGATTGAGTTTCAGCTAATTCTTTATCAAGATTAGGGACAACTTTATTTGGAGTAATACCATAATTAATATATTTATTAGCGTTATCAAAAACAAAATTACTAGGATTTGCATTATAAAAAGAATCAACTAATCCTCCTTTTTGAGGATTAGTTGTAAGTATAGTCTTAGGTTGATTATTTTTCTTAGACTTAGACCAAAGAGGATTAAGTTCTTCATAACCACCTTTAGATGTAATTTGAGTAGTATCCATATTATCTTATATTATTTATTAGTATCAAAATAACCAATAGCATCAAGAATATAATTTCTAATAAGAGTATGTTTATTTTTTAAATATTCAAGTTCAAGACTATTGTCTAATCCTTGAGTACTAAGTAGTTTTGCTCTTTCAGCTGTAGCATTATAAAGTTCTAACGTAGCAGCGTTAGACCATTTACTAACTTCATCAATAATATTCTTATTATTTACAAATTCACCATCTTCATTGAAAAATGTTTGATTTGCAGAATCAATAAAATCACTAAGTATCTCAGCACGATTAATCATATCTTGAGCTTTAGCTTTACTGATAAAAGTTTTAGTACCATTTTTATGAAGAAGATAAGCTTCATTATCTCCAACATCAATACCTAATTCTCCACCTTCACTATCTCCTAAAGCAGGAATAGTATATCTATATCCATAATATTCCATTCCATTAAGTTCTTTAAGAGCACGCATTTTAGTATCACGATTGAGACTTTCTTCAACAGAACCTTTAAACAAATCTTCTACGAATATACTAGCTTTTTGTGTAATAGGTTTACCTTCTTTATCTTCTTTAGGTAAAATAGTAATCATAGTACCACTTTTATTACCCATAATAGCAGCACTAAATCTTAATCTATTAGTACCTATAGCATTAGCTATAATATCGTTAAGTTTGTTTCTATCTTCAGTATTATATTGGTGCATAACTGTAGTATCATCTCCTTTGGTACTATAAACATTGTATTGAGTTAAATCTGCACCGCTAAGAAGATTCTCATAATGCTCTTCAATTTGTTTTTTATATATTTTATAAGCTTCAGCATCAACTAAACCTCTACTAAAATCAGATTCAAGTTTAGCCATACCAGCACCTAAACTACCACTTACAGTAGTAGACATTACAAAATCTTTTGTACGTTCTTTTTCTTTAGCTGTAAGTTCATTGTTTATATTTTTAGTTGATTGTATAACATCATCTAAAGCTCCAAACTGCTCACGAATACTATTTCTATTTCTTTGTAATTGACCTTGATTAGCAACAGCTTCGTTTTCAAATATAGTGCTATTATAAGCAAAATCAGGATTTACAAAATTATCATCAGAAATACCTCGTTCATTTATAGTTAAATCTTGGTCCATAACACCAAAAGCTTGACTAATACCTTTAGCAACTTTATTGTTTTCTCCCCAAGCAGCAGAACCTGATTCAGTATAAGTTTGATTACCATTTTGAAGTTTAAGAAGATTACCATTTCTATCAACACCTGCAAGCTTAAATCGTTTCTCTCCTCTAATACCTTCTTGTATAGGTTTGTTTCCACTACCAGGAACATGATTAGTATCTACATTATGAAGAGCCATCATAGCTTTATAAAAATTAGGATTTGCTTTTTCTATAGTAAGTCTAGTTTTACCATTAATAGTTTCTTGTTTAAAACCTAATTTATTAAATGCAGCTTTACCTTTAGCATCATCTGAGTAACCCATGTTAGAAAGAAATTGTTGAAAACCATCAAAACCATAGTCTTCATCTTTAGCTAACCAATCAATATTACCACCAATTCCAACTAAATCCATTACATCAGATACACCAGGAATACGAGCATAACGTTTAGTTTTAGAACCATCAAATTCTATAGCAACGCTAGTAGCATTAGTTCCAAATAAATTATTTACTGCATCAACATAATGTTTATAATATTTATTCTTTAAATCTAACGGAGTACCATTATCCATAGCAGTCTTAAAAGCAAGAGCTTGTTTTTGGTCTTCATTAGCATTATTCATCATACCATTATAAATTCTTCCTTTGTTGCGAAGAATTTTAATATTATCAAGCATTCTAGCTTGTTGTTTCTTATCTTTAAAATATGATTTAGAAGCATAATCAGCAGCTCCATTATAATCATTATTATTAAGAAATTTATTATAAGTTTCAAATTCAAAAAGAGCCATAATTGTATTACTTTAATCGTTTTGAGCAGGTTTACCTTTTACATTATCGTCGTCATTATAACCAGTAAGATAAGGATTATCAGTACCGTTACCTTTCTTACTACCTATAGCAGGAGCATAATCATCTTTAGAAGTTGTATCAACTCTAGTATTACCAATTCTACTAAAGGTAAAGTTTTTAATAAGACTAGGATATTTCTTAAATAAAACATCAACATAATCTCCAGTTATAATACCTCTATCATTAGTAAGATTAGACATATATTCTGCCTTCTTAGTTTCAAGTCTAGCTAAATCATCGGCATTAGTAGCTTCAGATATTTTTTTATTTACATCTTTAAGAAGAATATCATTAACCATATATTCTTGTTCAAGACTAGCTTTCCACTTAGGGTCATTCTTGATAACATCAGTAAGTTGACTTTTAACTTGTTTATAAGTAAGAGCCATTTTACTAGAACCTCTAACTCTTTGATATCCGCTACCTGTACCTTCAGCAGTTTTAGTAGTATCTCCTGTAGTTTTAGAACTTTCTGTACTACTTATACCAATCATAGATACAGCATTTTTCATCATAGCAAGATTATCTACTTCCTCTACTGGTGTCCAGCTAGCTTTCCATTCAGTACCTCCAACTATATTTCCTTTATCATCATAAGTATCTTCATAATGATATTTATTAGATAACGTCCAAGCTTGTTTAGTAAGAGAACTAATATTACCGTTATTATCAACAGCTTGTTTTGCTTTCTCGTATTGTTCATTAGCTCGAATACGACCCATAACTTCAGGAGAAGAAGTAGCACTTCCAGCAAGTTCAGTAGCAACATCTAAAGCTCTACTATAATCACCATATTGAGCAGCATCATTAATTTGTTGTTCAATACGTTTAGCATAATCGTATTTCCACTTATCTTCAGCAGCATTAAGTTTAAGTTGTCCAATAGCATTTGTAATAGCAGACTTTTGTTGAACTGCTTTATCAGAACGTTCATCTATTTTATTTAATGCTTGACTTAACACATCAAGATTTGAACGAACTGGTATTCGTTGAGGAACATATCCTCCAATACTTACATTTGTTTGATTATCTTTATAAGCCATAATTTTATTGTTTATAATTACTAATTACAAATATAACAAATATTTCTGATAGTATAATTACTACCAGAAATATTTTGTTTTAAATTAAGATGTACCATACTTTCTACGTTGTTTTTCGTCAAGCATACTAAGATAGAAGTCTTTAGTACGTTGGTCAGTAGAAGTATTATAAAGAGATGCAATTACTTGAGGAGAAAGATTATAACCCATTTCAATAAGTCTTGTAGGAGTAGCATCTTTACTAGAAGCAATCATAGCTCGTCTAGCTTGGTCATCTTCATAAGCTGTTCTACCAGCAGTCCAGAAATTATTCCAAGCTTGAGACAATCCACTAAGTGAAGTACTAAATGCTTGACTTCTTGCAAGACTAGCATTATTTTTAGCTTCAAGCGCAGCGTTCTTAATGGTAGCAACAGTATTATAATACTGATTTCTAGTAGCAGCATTTCTAGCTCTAACTTGTTGTTCGTTCAAAAGATTCTGATTCATAAGT
>ERZ1034669.201-NODE-201-length-25536-cov-7.299164_pt1 | contig 25536 bp, 29 predicted proteins | sample MGYA00520705_ERZ1034669 | MGnify/ENA primary metagenome ERZ1034669 (study PRJEB33766, sample SAMN09781766) | gut metagenome | biome: gut microbiome | host: Homo sapiens | place: Madagascar | study: EMG produced TPA metagenomics assembly of the PRJNA485056 data set... | reverse complement strand
AATAGATTACGCAATATGGTAATTAAATCAAGTGGAAGTGGTACGAGCATATCTGTAACCATATCAAATTACGATAATTTAAAGTCAAAAAGTGACAAAATCGCACTATTTTTGTTCGGAAATGGAAACGGTTCTTCACGCTGTGCCATAATCTCAATAAATATGAGTAACGAAGATATTATCATTAATGCAATTACCAATGTTGTATCTGGAGATATATCATGTTCTGCAAGCAAAAATGTAATTACTATAAACAATCTTCCACAATGGGGATTTTATACGGTTATAGCACCACCAAATGTGTATATAGATCAAGGTGGAATTATATTTGATAATTAACTTATCTTGCGTAAACATCGTAAGTAACTGTTCCTGTTGGAGATACTACTTGCCAATTTGAAGCAAAATAAACAACATTTCCATCGTTGCATGCCATAAAACTTGCGTGATAAGTGTTGTCATACCAGTAACCATCAGATATACGCTTTGTTTCTGTTAAATTTGGAAACATGAACGTAAATTGCGGACTTATTGCATTAGAATAATTAATCATTGCAACAAGAATTGCCATTTTATATTCGCTTGGAATTGTATATTTTGTAGAACTTGGAATATTTGATGCAATCTTTTTATACGTTAAATCACTAATTAGTGTATACATTAAATCTCGATTGCCATGACCATGTAATAGAAGCCTTGTGGCATTGTGGCATTGATCGTTATAGCATTGCCACCTTTAGGAATGTTTAACAATGTGATTTCCTGCCCACTCGCTTGAACAGGTACTAACATACCGCTTTCAGATTTTACTGCAGTCAATCCGTTTATTGTCAAAAAAGAATATGTTTTTTCCCATCGAAACGGAACGTCAATTCCACCAATTATAATAAGTTTATTTTTGACTTTAAAGACATTCAAATAGGTTTTTAAGTTGCCGTTTGGATCTAATGTAAAATTGAAAGAAAAATCACTATTTAACGTAGAAATATCTGATTGTATTTTACTTATACTATCTTCTATATTTCCAATCCCTAATTTAGTTTTTATCAGAGACACGATCGTTGACCACTTAACCTTACTGGCGGTACTCCCACCAGTAAGCATGTAATCATCATCTGATATTGTCTTTTTCTCTGTTAAATCCGATATATGTACTAAAGGTATATTGATTGCCATAACATCACTCCTTAATTCAACTTGTTTTCTCTGACGTAGCTTCTGATAGCATCAATGTGCTTTTTAAGTTCTTTATCTACTACCCAGAAATTTTCTTTTTTATTCTGTGACAATGGTTCTCCTGTGTTATCGTCAATCTCATTGTATGTGTATGATACTCTGTCTCCACCGTCAATATTTAATACCATAAAGCTACTCAACTGTTTCATTTAACATTTCCTCCTGTTCTTTAATCAAATCGTTGATTTCTTCCATATATTCTTTCTCATAGTCAATCACTTCTTCTTTTTCTGAGTTATCGAATTTTTCAAGTCGTTCAAATTCGTAATCTTTCTGAATTGCTTTGATTTCCCACGAAAATTTAAGGTTTTCAGTGCCTCGAACGACAAAGTAACTATCGGTCTTTTCTTCTACCCATATATCGCCTTGCCCCTCTTTCTGCAAGAATACTTGGTACTCAACACCTGTGTTTACTGTCTCTGAAAATATATCGTTAATGTCTATGTAACATTTTCCTGTATTATCAGTACATCCAGAACCTATATCCCCAAAATATGGGGTTGCTGTTTCATAACAATACTGCTTTCTTGTATCGTAATTTTCTGTATCTATGATTCTGTTTTTTGTTCCTGCAACAGACAAACTTCCGCCAATAGTAACTGGCTGATAAAAACTTGATTTTTCTTTTCCAAAATGAAATTTATAATTACTTACCGACCCAAGATAAAGTGATTCATCCGTCATATGCATTGTTATGTCTGTTTGTACTGTAATTGGTCCACTGCTGTTATTTTTTAATACAATCTCATCTGGGGACAAAATCGCACATGCACCAGTTCCATCCTTGTTTTCAGATAAATATATACCACCGAACACGTCTGGTGTTATACACACATATGATATTGGCTTTTCTCCCATGCCTGATATATAATGCGTTACGACTATCCCTTTCGTGTTTATGTCAACAATTTCATTGTCATTTGCATCATAAACGTGCATTTGTCCATTACCGTACGTGTTTGCTTTTCCACCAAGATTTAATGTTCCACCTCTAGCATAAGTAAAGTTGATATACAACTTACCGTCAGACCCACGATAAATACCTTGCCATGCTCCGTCGTTGGTCAGCAGATTGAATATATCTTCGTGAGTCAGTGCATCTACGTCAATGGCTACTGGAATTGTCTCAATATCCAACACCTGTGAAAATCCACCTGCGGCATACATCGTACACCTTAACGCTGTAAGATTTCTTGAGATACCGATACCACTTGAACCGCTTGCAGTAACACCGCTTGAACCACTTGCTAGCACAGAGTACAGTGCATGGGTAATGTCAGTTTCATCTGAGGATGAAGTATAAACGGTCGTGTATGTATCTCCGTCCGTTGTTTCCTCAATCTTGAATCGACACTTATAAGCTGTACGTGCTGTTGCTGTACCGTCACGGTAGTAACCAGATAATGTAATGTAGTTCGGCACAATCGTGTTGTCCGCAGACATTTTCACGATACTTGACGATGTTTCCATGAAGTACGTTCTTCCTGCACTTCCTTGCGGACCAGTTGCTCCCGTATTCCCTTTTTCTCCCTGTGGTCCTGTTGCCCCTGTCTCTCCCTTGATTCTTGCCCAAGTGTAAGAACCAACCGTTGTAGGGTCTGCTTGGTTATAGTCGGTGCAAGTTCCGATATATGTTCCAACGTCCTCTCCCGAATTAGAAGTGAACGTCTTACCGCCATCGTTACTATACTTAACATGGAAATATGGTGTTTTACCGTCCGCACCTGCCTTACCTGCCGTTCCATTCGTTCCGTCATTGACAGTCTGTGTATGTGTTCCATTTTTATCTGTAATTGTGATGGTTGTTACTGTACCGCTTTTTGAAATTGATACTGTCGGAGATACACCGTCATTTCCTTTAGCTCCCTGCGGTCCAGTCGCTCCAACTTGTCCATTAAGAACTATTCCAGATGCAGTATAATATGCGGTAATACTTTTTGTAGCATCACTTCCTTTTGCAATAATTTCATATGCATTGCCCTTTTCTAATCCTTTCATACCGATAAAAAGATGAGTAACACGAGAACTTCCCCAAGTGTCGGTCATTGCAGAACCACATTCTATTAATGTGTTTCTGGCGGTTCGGGTTAATCCGCTTGCATCCGCAGTAAACAAACATATTATTTTTCCAGATGCTACTGCACTCAATGGGCTGTCTAATGCACTTGCTGTCGTATATGTATCATAACTTTTTATACTTTCTATAGCACCACTGGATGGATTGATAACTACTAATGTATGTCCTCTAGTTGGCATAAAATCATATTTAATTCCATTTATAAGAACATATGATGCATTTTTACTAATTCCTTGAACCGTATCATAATTAGTACCAGATACAGTAATATACGTTGCATTTTTACCGTCAGTTCCGTCTTTACCTGCAACACCCTGTTCTCCTTTATCCCCTTTAGCTCCTTGAATACCCTGTTCGCCTTTAATCTTCGCCCAAGTATAAGAAGCTACTGTCGTTGGATCGTTTAGGTTGTAATCTGTGCAAGTACCAATGTAATCTCCTACCGTTTCGCCAGAATTGGAAGTAAAGGTTTTTCCACCGTCATTTGAGTATTTGATGTGAAGATAAGATGTTTTTCCATCAATACCGTTAGTACCTGCGATACCCTGTGTACCTTTTTCTCCCTGCAATCCTTGGAATCTTGCCCATGTATATTTAGATGGGTCGCTTGAGTCGGCTTCTGTAAAGTCCACGTATGTTCCAATATAGGTAGATGGGGTTTCAGTCATTTGAGAAGCTGTTGTGGGTTTTGCCACAGAACTATACTTAATGTGAAAATATGTTGTATCTCCACTAGCACCCTTAGGTCCTTGGATTCCTTGTTCTCCTTTTGGGCCTTGAATACCTTGTAGACCCTGTGGTCCTTGGTCGCCTTTTTCGCCCTTTTCTCCTTGCGGACCTTGGATTCCCTGTTCGCCCTGTGGCCCTTGAGGTCCAGTGGCACCCTTTTCCCCTTGCGGTCCAGTAGCACCAGTTTCTCCCTTTGCACCCTGTTCTCCTTTAGCTCCCATCTTACCGATGGAATATGTTGTGCTTGTGGTTTTATCAGAGTAAGTATATATGGTCCTCGTCCACAGATATTGATTTTCTGCAACGTTTGGCGGTGTTTTGCTCCATGTTCCTGTTGGTGCTACCGTTCCGCTGTTGGATGCTTGATAAGTCGTTTCAGAACTTGTGATACTTCTACCGCTTGCTCCAGTTTCTCCCTTATCTCCTTTTGCACCTGTCTCTCCAGGGATACCGCCTTTTAATTTAGCAATGTCAAATCTTTTCGTAACAGAATATGTATTTAGGTAATTTGCTGTAATATCCACCCATCCAACATCTGTTGTTAATGCTGTAACAGTGTAGGTGTGAGTTGAATTGTTCCAAGAACCTACGACACCGCTTGACTTCTGCACATTGTAAGTACAGTCGTTGGATATGTCGGTATGTCCATACAATACCTGTGCTGTCGTGTGACACTCTGGAAATGATGTGTACTCTCCCTTATAATCTGTCGTGATCGCTTGATAATCGTTGTCCAGATTGATAATCATTGCACGAGATTTTCTTGCTTCTTCTAATGCCTTATTGGCTGTCTCATCGTCCGTGTACTTGTTAAGCTTCTGCCAGTCGGTTTCCACATAGCTTGCACCGTCCGCTCTTGCTACAACGCATGTAAGAATGTCTCCGTTTTGACCTTGATTCCACATATCCCCTGTGTCATAAGGTGGTGTAGGTTGTGTCAGAAATACACGGCATTTGCTGTTTGCTGTAGACTGTGCAAAAGATGCTGTCTGCAATGCTTTTGTAACGTCTGTATCTTGTACTAACTGCCACTTCCATGTATCTCCGTCCTTGAAAAATCTGTAGGCATAACCTTTAGATTTCCAATAAAACAAGTCTCCCTCATGCTTCTTTTTATCATCTTCTGTTGTCCAGTCAGAAGCAGGGATGTTTTTTAGAGTTGGCTCATAGTCGTAGTAGAACGTCTCGATCTGTCCGTCAATCTGGTTCTGTAGATCAGCTACACTTTTTGTAACTGTTTCTGCAAAGTCTGATACTTTACCGTCTGCATAGTTCTTAGATTCTTTCACTGCATCACTGATCGCATCGGGTGCTGATTTACCACCGATTGTGACGTTATCCCCAGAAATCTTTACAGTACCAGTCTCCATGTCTGCATAGAAGATGATATTTCCAGATTTATCTTTGACAGTTAATGCACCAGTGTTGATATAATCTGCATTAATACCCTCTGTATAAAGCAATCTTGCTACCATTTCCCCAGTGATCGTAAATCCGTAAGGATATGTCTTACCACCATCAATAGAGAATCCGATAACTTCCGATGTCAATTTAATAACATTCTTTGATTCTACTAATGTTGGTTTGTCATGCAAGTAATATATAGTCGAACCATCTAACAGTATTTCCTGCGTTGCATACATTCCATTACTGTTTTTTAATGCTTCTTGCATCTTATCTAAAGCATTTTGACGGTTGTTTCTTTCCTGTTCAATTAACTGTTTTCCTTGTATAATTGCTTTCTGATTACTTGATGTGTAGTTGCTCTGATTACGCAATGGAGATTCTGCACTATTCTTTAATGTTGTATACCCAAAGAATACAAAGTTTACATCTGTTAATACAGAATAAAAACTATTTTCTCGCCAGTCCGTAACTTTAATCTTATCCATAAACTCTGCTATTGGATAAGATATATAATCCATCGAAAATCCTCTGAAAGTCACATTTTCAAATTTTTCATAGATCCATGAAATAAGTGTTTCTTCATGCCCTTTTACTAATGGGTTTTCAATAGATAATACATAGCTATCTCCACCGACTTTTACAATTTCTTCTACATCTTCTTCATTTTCGTTACCATCTTCATCGGTTGTTGTCTTAGTAACAGTCTTTGTCATTTGTACACCTGTTACCTGCACATCATTTGTATCACTTGTCAAAGAATCATAAGCTTCAATATCATGGATACTACCGTTTTCGTAGTCAAAATCATAGGTCATTATCTGCAAACGTCCTGTACGGTCAATTCTTGCGTTTCCGCAAGCAATCATAGCGATAAATCCTATAACCTGTCGGTGTGTGTAATCGCTTGAGGGCATAGTCTGTATCTGAAAATCATTATGTAAAAAGTTACTATCTCCTATTAAAATACCGCATGTATCACAACTATCTATTAATACATTTTTTGCTGTCGCAGGGAATGTCAATGATGTGCTATATGACTTATCAGCCTTATACATATCATCATGTCCGACAATCGTAACTACATTTCCATATGTTTCTGGCTGTGTAACAGTAAATGTACCATATTCAATTTTTTCAATTGTAGATGATAATTCAAACGTCAGATACAGTCTGATTTTTGCTCCGAAGAAATCATATTCAGACAATTGATCGTCGTCATTTATGATTTCTAACTGTACATTACGGCTAAGAGCCACACCTAAAGGAATAGTGTTAGCTCCTGCCGCATCGACTAAACTGTTATTGTCAATTGAAAAATCATCTTCTCCCAATGGCAGTACAGTACCATTCGCAAGCGTTACTTCCGCATTACATTTAAAATCTTGTCGTTCTGCCATTAGCTGTTTAAATTCATCACTTACATTTATCATATAGGATTAACCCCCTGCATATTGAAAGATATACTTGACACTTTTTCATGGTTGTTTTTAAGAGTTTTTATCTTAATATCTGACACCTGCCCGACATAGAATTTTGCCGTTCTCCATTCTCCATAAAATACAGAAAAATAATGTAAATCAAAATTTTTCCCTCGTGCCACCATTTGCAATATTTCCGTGACTTTTGACATCGGCACATCCGATGCACTGTAAGTAAATCTCTCTACAGTGAACATCGGTGTAAATTTTCCTTTACCAGACTGTGCCCTTGTGCTACCTTGCGTATAGGTAGTTTCAAATGCTACGGCGGTATCTGAATCTGGTTGCCAGACTTTTTTGTTATTTATTTTTATACAGTCCTGTGCCATATCTACTCCTTTCTACGCAAGGTTGAATGGATTTCTACCGTTACTCATTTGTCTTAGTTTTGCTTCTTCGATAAATTCATCAAACAATGTTCTACGGTTGATTTGTGCAGTAAAGTGATAATCTCCACCGTTGTTACCGTTATTGTCTGATTCTAAATCTTTCATAACTGCTAATAGCTGTTCAAGTAGGTTAATTACGTTATTACTGTTACTGTTTGCACTACTTTGTTTCTGTGCGATCACTGCGGATGCTTTCGCAGGTATTACCGCTCCACTTGCAACGTATGGTGCTGTAAATGGTACATTTGCCAACTGCTTGGATTGATCTAACAATGTATCAATAGTATCTGGGAAAGCTTTTTCCAGTCCTACCGTGATACCTGCAGGAATCATCTTACCTACTGTATCTCTCATAAGTCGGGATGGAGAATGGATTCCAAAGAAATCTTTAACACCCTCCCACGCTTTCTGTGCAAGGCTTGTCATTTTATCAACTAAAATCCATGCAAAATCTCCAACACCTTTTGCAATACCTCTTACTACATTCTTTCCTACACTTCCCCAGTCAACATTTTTGAATGTGTCTTTCATATCTCCAATAGCTGATGTAGCTTTTTTTGACAATTCTTTAGGAAGATTTTTAACCGCTTCTATGATATTGGTCAATATCTTTCCTGCGGTTGTTTTCAGTCCAGATAATTTCCCAGTGATTCCGTTACCCATCTCCTTAAGTCCGTTCTCCCCAAGTCCTTTAAGTTTAGATGGTAAGTTCTTGATTGCATCAAGCACACCATTATAAGTGTTCTTCATAGCATCAACTGCGGTATTTTTAGCGTTCATAATTCCGTTTTTAATACCTGTTATAAGGCTTTTACCTAATGACAGCCAATTATAAGCAGTAAATACACTTACTATTGCCGATATAATTTCGGGGATATTAGCAACAAGGGTAGGAATGGCTTGAATCAGTCCTTTTATCAACATTCCAATAAGTTCTACACCTGCAAGTAATATCTTAGGTGCATTATCATTAATAACACCTGCAATATTAATTACTATCTTAGGAACATTTTCTATAATATCTGGCAATGCCTTAATAATTCCTTTTGCAAGATTCAACATAAGGTTTAGACCAGAATCTACTAATTTTCCTGCATTGCTTCTTAAGTTCGCAGTAAAACTCGTCAATGCTGTTAAGCCCTTACTAATAAACTGTTGTGTCCCATTTGTGATACCTTTTGCCAAGTTATCCATAAAAGACACACCAAGTTGTGTTAACGCTGTGATCGCTTTTCCTGCAACGGATATTGCACTAACAAATATTCCGACCCAATCAATAGATGTTAATAATGTTGCTAATTTTGTTCCAAGCTGTGCCCAGTTTGTTGTAGTAAGAGCATTATCTAATGTCGTCAATATTCCTAATGCTAATCCAGATAAACTTGTACCAATAGACTTAACATCTATCTGGTTGATCGCACCATTCAAAAATCCGCCTATTGATGTCCCTATTTTTGCCCAATTAAGAGTATTTACAGCTCCCTCTAACATCTGGAATGGAACATTAATTTTGTTTGCAAATAACCGTCCAACATTATCCCAATTTACTTCATTAAACAAACCGTTGATACCTGTTGCAATTTTTGAACCAAGATTTTTCCAATTGATGCCCTCTATCAACAAATTCAGAGTGTTAACAATTGTATTAATGCCTGCACCTACAGTACGTCCCATTAAATCCCAGTCGATGTGATCCACCAGACTGTTAAATGTTCGTGTAAACGCATTTACAAAATATGTAATCTTAGGACCTACATTATTCCAATTTATAGCATCATAGATTTTTTGTAATCCTTTGTTGATACCCGATGCAATATAAGCTCCAAGTCCCTCCCAGTCCTCTTTTTTAATAAGATCCTTAATCTTCTTTGCCATATCTGCAATAGATGATTCAATAGGGACTTTCTCAAACATATCTCCGATAGATGGTCCCGTATAGCCACCACCGCCACCACCTGCTGATGGTGTTGAGTTTGAACTTGGTGTGTTGTCTTTTTCTTTCTGAAACTGTCTGATTTCATCCAATCCAGAAAGATATGTTTGCATCTCTTTATTTGCTTTTTTAGTAGCACTTGCATTTTTTTTAGTTGACTTTGCCGCCTTATTAGCACTACTCGAACTCTTTTGCAGTGATGCCGCATAATCTTCTTGTACTGCTTTTGCTTTTGTAAAAGATTTCTGCCCTGTCAGTGCTGCTATAAACATTCCTACATAAGTAATCGCTCGTGACAGCATATTCATAAATGCCGTCAATATAGGTGCTACAACGGACAAAATCGGTGCAAATGCTGTTGCTAAACTGTTTTGTAATTGAGTCAATGCTGACATCATGGAGCTGATAGAAGCATTTGTCGCTGATGAATATTGAGCAAGATTATTAATACCTGTCATAATTCCACTGTTTACTTTTGAAATCATTCCAAATACAGTAGAGTACAATATACTCATCCCAACCATTCGTCCGATAGAAAACCTAGCATTGTTTGCACTATCTGATGTACTCATCAAATTCTGTGCTAGTCCACCAAGTTTTTTTCCAAGGCCAGATACAGCACTGCCTAATCTGCTAAAGATAGAAGATGCACCACTTGTCTTGTTTTTTGTGTTATCAACATTCTGACTTAAATTCTTGTAAGAAGAACCAAGCTTATTGTTTGTACCGGCAAGACTCATTTCTTTTGAATTTGTCTTAGAAATTTCCTTATTTAATGCATCTAAGGCTTTTTGGCTTTCTTTCGATGCTGTAGCTGTATAATTTCCTGTTATCGGTGCAGATTGTGGTAATGATACCTGCTGTTTCGGTTGTACGACCGCACTACTGCTTTCTAACTGTTTCTTCTTCGCTAACAATTCGTCATACTGTCTGCCTAAGCTCTCTGCGGCACTTTCTAATGCCATAAATGCAGGAGAAGAAGTTGCACTTTGGTTTCTTGTAAAGATTTCTTGCTGTGCCGTTGCTACCTGCTCAAACTGTGTATCAAGGCGTTGCAAGGAATCTTCAAGAATCTGATATGCTGTTGTCTTGATATTTGAATTGCTGATTTCATCCTGCAATTGTGTTGTTTGTCCTAAATCGGTGTTTAAGGATTCAACACTCGTTTCTGTACCTGTGATTTCTGCATTTAATTTTTGTAATGCTTTTGCACTCTCTTCGCTTGCAAGGCCTGTTCCACCAGTAAGCTTTGCACTTTTAGGTAGACCACTGTCTGCACTCACTGTCGGTGCTTCTAACTGCTTTTTCTTTGCAAGAAGCTCTTCGTATTGCTGATCTAGTTTAGCCGCTGCACTTTCCATTGCTTGAAACGTAGGAGAAGATGTTGCACTCTGATTTCTGTTGAATACATCCATCTGTGCTTTTTCCAACTCTGCAAGTTTCTGTCCTGTGGTTTCTATTGCTTTATCTAACGTATCAAGTGCAGTCGCCTTAATGTCTATGTTATCAAGTTTCTTTTCTGCCTGTGCGGTCTTTTCCATTTCCTCAGCCACGGTCTTTGCTTTTTCTTCGACAACGTCCATGCCTTTTGTATCTGGTGCTTTTATACCGCCACTCATGGCTTTTTCCATTGATTTCCCAATGGTTTTCACTTGATTGGATAAACGTTTTAAAAGGGATGCGATTTCTTTCACACTTGCTTTTGCTTCGGTTGTATCAATTTCTGTTTTGATATAAATACTTCCATCCGCTTTTTGTGTAGCCATTCAATCACGCCCCTTTCCCATTCAGTAAATCGTTCAAACGTTTCTGTTCTTCTAATTCCTCTTCGGAATATTTAACATCTAGGTCAATAAGCGTTTTATTTTCTTTGTAGAACTCTCTTTCCCAATCTTCCAGTTTCTTTCCTTTGGCTTTCTTCATGCGAACACTAAGAATCTGCGAAAACAAAGACTCTCCAATTTCCATGTAAGCTCCTAAAAAAGTCCACCAATGTAAATACTGCATAGCTCGTATTTCTTTTCCAAGCACACGGTTAACAGATGGGATGATAACTGGTGCATCCTGCTCCCAATCCATTACATGAGGTTGTTTCTTCCCATCATCTTTGATACCCATGTCAATAAATTCGATGGCTTTTTCAATAGCTTCTTCATAGTCTTGTGGTGGCATATTTCCAAAATCAACGTATAAAATGGTAAGGCAAACAATCCACTTTTCATCGTTCTCAAAGTCTGGGTCATTAAATGTTTTTAAAATGTCCAGAATTGCACGAAAATCTGTGCGTATTTCATAATCTATGCCACCAACTACTATGGATGTAGGAAGTTCCCAAACTTCCATTATTTGTGATATTTAGACGTTGCCCTTTTAATTTTCGCCTGTTTCTTTTTGATTCTCTGATCTGTTACCTGCTCAATAACGTCTGCGATCTCAACGATGATATTCTCAATAAAGAAATCTCCACTTTCCGTTAATGTCAGTGGATTGCAGATAGCGAATACAGATTTAGAAGCTTTAGAGTTGAGTAAGTAATCAATCTGTTCTTCTAATCTGTCGGATAATTCCAGAATATCTTTTTCTGTTGCATCTTCTGGTACTTCCATCTTTTCAAGATTTGCAACTACCTCTTCGTATCTTCTAATAATATTTAAATCAACAGGATTGAAAGAAAATCTTCCAATCTCTGCATCATTTTCATTGGTCAGTACCACATTTAAGGCACCTGTTTTGACTTTTCTTCTTAATTCTTCCATTGTTTAACCCCTATTTTCCTGTGCTAGAACTCACTGAGCTTGTAGCTGCTGTAAATTTACCTGTTTCAACGTTATAAGTACCTTTTGTACGTTCTCCTACATAATTGACGGTAAACGGAATCTGATAACCAGATGTATCCCCACCGTATGATGTAGGTGTTACATAACATTCCTGCTGATATGCTTCATAAGCTCCGCTTGTAGCTTCTTTCCATATATGCACTTCTACAGCATTTGTCTTTAAGTTATCGTCTGTGTAACGATTATCAACAATTTCCTGCAATTTCTGTGATAATACAGAGTCAGCTTCTGCATAATAAGGGTCAGCTTCAGAAGATACTTCATATCCGTTATGCTTAAATGTTGATTCTCCGATGATGTTTTTAGATGTTTCTGTGTCTGGATTCAGTTCGACATTGTACTCTTCTAAGTCTTTTCCCAGACGTTCATAACCAGATGTTCCGCCACAAAGTGAACCAGAATCTAAGAAATGAGCCATATATTTACGTGCAATTTTACCTGTTGTAACTGCCATTTTGATTCTCCTTTATCTTTTCAAGGTTACTGGTCTGCTTCATAATGCAGACCAGTTAATGTGTTATCTATCTATCAAAGTCATTTTGGTATCGGGCAGAAATATTGATTGCCCAATTCTCAGACTTGTTTTCGTTTGTGCTGTCCAAATATGCAGGTGTCTGTCTGTCAATCGTTAAAAACTTTCGATTGCCTATCAGAACTGGATATTCTTCTAGCTTATATGTATTATTGTTAATCGTGATTGCTTGCTTTTCCAACCACTTGCCAAGGTTGTCCAACCACTCTTTAATATCTGCTTTCCTTTTTGGTTTTGTACCGCTTGCACGATATATCACACAAAACGGATACAAACAAACTTGTGTGACATGTCCTGTGATACTCTCTTTTTCTGATTCAATCACAGCACCACTCACTGGAAACATTGCTTTTCCGCTTGCATCATCAAGTGTAGAAAATGCAATTTCGTCTCCCTCTCTTAACTCTGGGAATTGATTTACCAGTTCTTGCAATGCTGTTGTGATTACGTCAAAACCATCAATGTCGTACTTGACTGGCTTCTTTTCTTCTGCCATTAACTTCCTCCTGCCTGCTTCTTAACATGAGTAACCCATGCTTTGCCGTGATTCTTCTTTGCTGTCTCAAACCATTTTGGAGTTGCTTTTGGATTCTGGTAACTTAAGTCAACTTTTGCATTGGTATGTCCTGCAAATTCGGTAACTAATACTTTCTTAGCACCTTTTCTTGCCCATGGAGACCCTGTTAATTCGTCAACCATGCCTTTACCGTAGTACAAAAAACGTCCCATCGGTCCAGTACCTGCACATACCATCCCAGTACCTGCAAGAGAAGCACTCTTTGCTCTCGTCACATTTATGAATGTACCTGTTTCGTGTGGCATATAAGGGACCATATCGGTCATAATTTGACTATCTAGCCAAAATTGAGCATGCTGTATCTGGTCGTCAAACCTTTCAAGGCTGATATTTGCAATCATGTTAGACGTATTGATATTGACATTTCCTAATTTCTTTTTAGCCATATAACCACCTACTTAGCCATTACTTCAAAGTGCGGAATTATGTCGTAAAAGGCACTTCCAGTTATTGCAAAGACATAATCATACTTAAGTTTCATCTCTTCGTAGAATCCGTCAATATAATCATCGTCTGCAATCGGCTCTTCATTCTCCCACTCTCCAACAATAAAGAAGTCAAAACCATTCGCTTTAGAACTAAATGTAAGTGCCTGTGACAGCTTATCATTTGTCTGTTTACGCCATTCTTTAGGCGGTAGCCATAATTTACTACCTACCATTTTTTGACCGTCTTTTAAGGCATACTGCACGTTTAATACAGCATTGTCCTGTGAGTCAGAACCATACTTAGCAATGATACTTGCTTTATCCATGTTAAGATTGCAATTATGCAAAATAGAGGGATACCATGTATCGCCCTGCTTACTCTCATATCTATTGAAAAGTGTAATTGTGTCGTTATACATCGTATCCCTCCGTTTATAATGCACCTGCTCTTTTAAAAGCTTTAAAAATCTTTTTAGACTGTAAAGCAAACCAGTCAATCATCTCTTCGTTATTTGCCCAACAATCTGTGTTGTAGGACTGTCCATCTAAACCACTTTCGTATAAGAAAGCATGCATAATCTCATGCCTAAGCAAACTTTTTTGAACCGATTCAAGGTTTTCCACGGAATCTACACTTCTTTCAAAAATTGCAACAACTATTGTTTTGCTTGAATAATCGCAATAGCCATTTAATTCTTGCAGTTTTTCATCTTCGTTCTCGTGTCTGAATCTGATTTTATATGTAGTTCCTAAAACATTTATTTTGCAATCTTTCATAAATACTCCCTTGGGTACATTCCCATATACAGTAGATTTACTCCGTTGGCATCTGCGACACCCGATAAGTAGTCTCTTATTGTGTCAGAGTATAACTGCTTTTGTGCTTCTTTATCTGCCAGACACTTATCTATCAATGTAGCCGTGCCTGCGTTATTAGAAGTCACATAACTTATACTCTCGTTTCCTGCACTCTTAGATGCTACCTGCTTACTCATCACGGTCCCATCTTCTAATGCGATGTAACCTTGTGATGCTTCAACTCTCGTTTCTGCCTGCTCAATCTTACAAGTGATCGTCAGAAGCTCACAAACACATCTTTTCACTGCTTCTGCATCGTCCTCATCGGTTGGAAAAGCAATCTTAAGCTTTTTGACATTATCCACGCCTGTTGTAGCATTATCTATCTTCTTGCAAGAATCCCAGACCAGACGATTAAAATCTGGTTCTGGGATTGCTTTCTCTCCAAAAAGGGTTTTGTAATATTCATAGTCAATGTACGCCATGAAATCACACTCCTTTTTATCCGTTGGATTTAATAACACCCATGCGGATATTCTTCTGGTTAAATGCTAAAGACCAGTTTGCTTTAGCTCCTAACTCTGCATTTGTAGGAGACTCTTTTGCGATCTTGTTAGCATTAATAGAAAATCCGTTAGGATGTAATACATAACCCTGTTTTGTATACAGCTTTTCAATACCTGCAGATGTTTCTGGGTCATAGTCTGTATAATAAGGATTTTCATAGTTTGTCTTATCACAAGTCAATACTGAGCCTGTACCAAGCATATAAGTTTTGTATACTGGGTTTGTTCCTGTTGTATCAACTGTAAATCTGTCTGTTACCAGTGGGATAAATCCACCGATTGTAGGGAGATTTACTTCTCTTTCTACTGCGTTAGCAATAGTGTATTTGTTGTAGTCAACAAGTCCCATTGCTTTGTATTTTGCGTAGATGTAAGAGTTTAATACAAGTAATCCCATCTTGTCAGCGGAATCTCCTAAAGCTTTCTGCTGTGCGAAGATAAGTGTTGTATCATCAATTTTGTTTACATCTCCAACAGTACCCTCGCCAGTTAAAGATAAGTCTGTAATATGGTTTTCCATACCAGACAGACTTAAAACTGCATCAACTGTAGTCATTAAGTCACGTGTTCTTACCTGCTTATAAAATCCTGCAACAGAGTTTGCAACATGAGTCATAGGGTCTGCACCTGTTAACTCTTTTGTAAAGTCTTTTGCTTTCCAAGCTTTCATTCTCTGGATTAACATACAAGTCTGTTTCTTTCCTGTAATTTCAGCAGGTGTGTTGTCTGTTTCTCCATCGTTGTTTAAAGCCTGTGAGTCCTGTTCATCAATCGGTGTATAGAATGGAATTGTTGCGACATTTCCTTTTTCTCCGATTAAATCCATGATTGTATTGTCCTGTGCTAACACACCAGATGCAATAATTGCATCGTTCCATGTTGGGTTTTCTGACATAAACTCAGAAAAAACCTCTGGGTCAAAATCAAAACCGCCAAATCTTCCTGTTCTTGGCATAAAAAAAGTCCTTTCTACCCTAAATAAGAATAGATAAGGACTTATCTTTGCCCCATCTACCTACAACTATTAAGGGATTTTTAGGTTAGCGGCTCACTTCCATACTGTGAGTCGGTATTATCTATCTGTCATTTAATAAGGTTGCATAGTAGTCTGGGTCCTCTGCCTTAAGCTTCATTCTGTCGTCTAAAGACATTTCCCTTAACTTCTGTGTTCCCTTTTTCTGCTCTCCGCTGTTGAACTTAGTTGTAAAGCTTGGGATATTAACACTTGGTGCTTTCTTTTCGTCAATCAAGATATTCTCAATTGGTTTCCCATCTTTAGTAGTAAGTTCTTTAAATACATCTTCTGCATTTTTCCCATTTTCTTCTTCTAACTTCTGAATCATCTGGGAGCGGATAGAGTCTTCTGTGATTGCATTTACAAATTTTTTATCGGATAAGAAATCTTTTACCTTGTCTCTTAACTCTGTCTGCTTAGCTTCTTTTGCTCTTGCTTCTTTTTCGTCTGCAAGTTCCTGCTTCAATGTTGCAACCTTATCTTTAAGACCGTCAACATCTTCTTTCTCTAATTCGGCTAATCTAGACTGTACATCGTCTAAAGATGTTTTGTATTCATCTTTTTTCTCTACCTGCTTATTGTAGTCAGCTACAGTCTTATAGTTTTCAGACATTTTCTTTTTTAAATCCGCTTTTTTATCTTCTGGGATTTCGATTCCTAAATCTTCTAAAATCTTTTCGTAATTCTGCATATATATCCTCCTACGATATTTGTATACCGCTCGTCTGCGGTAATGGATTAAGGCTTATAAACCTAAGCCAAGGTAAAAGAGAAGAGTGGACTTGAACCACTCTTGAGCCTCTAACTCTCTCTTGAAACTTATGTGAGGAGGTCAGTTGATTGAATCACATGAACATAAAACAATCTACTCTTTTATTGTAAAATATGGAGACTCTTTTTTTCTACTCATTTTACTATTTTTTTACGAAAAAAGCACCATGTGGCAAACATGATGCTTCAACGTTTTGGAGGAGTATAAAAAATTACAGCTCTACCAATCAAGGGGTCAGAAAATAAGTGTTATGGATTGCCACTTCTGTGGCTAATGGAAACAACAGGACTCGAACCTGTGACTGTCCACTTATGAGATGGATGCTCTAACCAACTGAACTATGTTTCCACGGACCTCGTTAGAAGTCCTGCCGTATTATACTTTATAAAATCAATAAGAAAAAGGGTTGTAACATGAAAAATCTTCGAAAGAAATCACATACTATAACATACGATTTTGCAATTGTCAATAGTTTTTTCATAAGTTTTTTCAAAAATTTCTTTTTTACATGGATAGATTTCTCCGTTTACGCCAGTTATCAGCATATCATTCTGTGTCATAAGCATTTCTCCCTCTAGTGTTGGAATAAGATATTCTCCAAAGTTCCACTGTTTAATAGTATGGTCGTTGTACTCAAATTCAACAGGCATACCGTCAATTACTTCATCTGCAAACTCTGCTCCGATTCTCATAAGCTCATCAAACGTGATTGCTTCTACCTCAACAGGTTTCTTTATATATTTAGCCATGTTTTCGCTCCTAACTATTGTTTTCTTTATTATCTTTTTCTGCTTCTTGAATACACTCTTCTAGTGTCTTATCTTCGCAAATTCGTTCACGTTCTGAGGAATACGATCCGTTTTCATCTCTCCATTCACCGAAAATATATAAATCACATTTCGCTTTTTGTATATCGTCCTTATGTTTCCAACATCTTATGTGTATTTCATAAGCTACATAAGGTGCAATCGCATAACGATATAATCCTCTAGTAACCTCTGTCCAATTATCAAAAACATTCATAGCCATGATTATTTCTCCTTATTCAACAAACATCCAATCTTCTGCTAACATATCCGCCTGTGATGCTAACCATCCCATTTGTACGCCAGACGTGCCGATAAACGCAATTGCTTTATTTCCAATAGCTTCATGATCACAATTAACAATTGTTTTGTCTGCTGTCTTATATGAAATTCCTGTTGCTAACTGGATATACTGATTCTTTCCGTTCCATCCTTTTCTCTTAACTTTAAGTCCACGTTTCACATACTTGATAGCATCTCCGAATCCAAATGTGGCTTCTCCACCTAAAACTGGACAATTTGTTTCATCTGCGATTAGCCATTCATCAGACAAAATGTTAGAAAGTGTATATTCAACCCTCTGTGTCTCTCTAATATCAAGTAAATCTCCCTGTCCTTTGTCAGTATCTTTTGGTCTGCACTGCATCATAATTGATTGCTTTTCTGCATCCCAGAACCAATATCCTCCCCAACTTGGAAGCTTTACTTTTGCTCCTGCTTTCATTCTTTTAAATGCTTCTGCAAACGACATGCCGACATCTTCCACTACGAGTTGTACTCTATAGCCATCTTTGTGTACGATTCCATCTCTTCCATCTGTAATGGATGCAATCAGTTCCTCATCTTTTGTGATATTTAGCTCTTTAAACTTTATACCGTCAATTATCATCCTTATTCTCCTTTACATCTCAAACTTGACATTTTCCCACTTCTTGTAAGTGTCCATGTACAACTCGCTTTTATCTCCGTTGAATGTCATTTCATAATACATGCCATCAGATAATGTCGTGCTTAACAGTGCTTTGTGGTTCTGTAATGTTTTGGAATACCAAACAACATACACGTCATTCATTGTAATATGATTGTTGTCTGTCTTGTCCATATGTCCGTTCACATAATCAACAATCTTTGCTTTGCATACCGCTAAATATTCTCTACTTCCCATTTTTATTCTCCTTTATTTCTCGTGTGTGGTCAGTGCGTTTATTAACTCGTCTCGGGTTTTTTTTAGGCCCTCGATATTGTTCCCTGTGATTTTGTTCTCAATCAAATTAAACATACTTTTCATAACCAAATTAACATCGTCCTGTTGGCTGTTAATTGCGTTGTAGTCACTGTTAAGCTTCTGCTTAATGTCTTTGATGTCTGTCTCTATTGACGTTATACGTTGTTCTAAATCGTCCGTAGGCTTCTTGTAATGCTTATAGGCTTTATACAATACGCCTACAGCTCCACCAATGGTTATAATCCACCCACACGCAACCATGAATTGATTAATAGTTTCCAAATTATTTACCTCGTGCGTTATTATACCTAGTCGCTGCACCTCTAGCGGATGATGCTTGACTTCTGTCCCATCCTGCGGTGTTGAGTCTTTCGTTTTGTGTCTTAAGATTGTTCTGCTTGCAGTAATCTTTATAAGCTTGATTCTGCTTCTGCAATAGTGCAGCCTTTTTCTGATACTCCATGTCAAGCTCATGCTTTAAGGCTTCGTCCTTTGCATTATCCACAGCCGTTTTTAAGCCGATTAACTGCCGTTTCGTCTTTCTGATACGTCTTTCTAACTCTCTCTGCCGTTTTCGCTTCTCATATTCCTTGCGGTTCTCCTCGCTGTCAAAGTCCTCGAACGGATTGTTTATTCCATCCCCCGGACCGTGGGAGTGTCTGCAGTTTGCCCCATGGATTCCCTGCACATTTCCCATACCGCAGACCGAAAAAGGCGGAAACCTCGGGTCATTACCACTTTTACTGTAAAACTTGCCTTGCCACCAGAAATGATTGGTTAAGTTGTCCCCACCGTTTCCAATTCTGGCTCCCAGATGGGCAGATGTTAGGATAATATCCCAGTCCATCTCGTCCATACGTGCGTCTGTAATATCTGCCGCCATCTGACTTACACCAGTACGGACCGCTCTCGCTGTAGCTGTCTCTATGCTGTCTCTACGTCCGCTAGGGTATGTTACGTCTGCCCCTTTGTCTATAATGTCGTTAACAGCTTCTTTAACCGCTTCTGTGTAGCTCGTTGTACCACTCGCAGTTTGGTTATACGCCTTATCCACTGCATCTATGTAGTTATCGTGGCAGGCGTTCGGCATTGTACCGGTGTAGTTATGCATCTCTCCCTTGGTCTTTTCATAATTCCTCTGCAATAGTCTCTGTAAATAAGGACTTTCTCCTAGTGGTTTTGGTTCAAGTCCTGCCTTTTTGTATACTGCATCATCCCACTCTATAGCCTTTATACCTGCTTCTTTCATAGTCCGTGCAATTGTATCAATACCTATCTTTGTTGTCTGTGCAATTTCTTTCTGTACCGCCTGCAAGATGTACCCTGCATCCTGCAATACATCCATTTGCCACTTGTCAATAGGAGTAAAAAGGTAATCTTCGCCACGCCCTAGTCTTATCATCATTCGTTCGATGATTACAGATACAATCTTGTTATGCAATTCTTCCGCCTGCTTCTCTGCCTTTTCTGGCACATACCAGAGATAGGTAGGTGTTAACATAATTCCACCTGCCTATTCTTCGGGGTCTTTTGCCATTAGTGCCGCATCTAATATTTTCCCAACTGCTGCCGCATCCGCAGGCTTGCCCTCTTGCGTTAATGTTTTGTCTGTTTCTGTACTGCCTGTAACTCCCTTTTTGCAGATGTTGTACAACAGCTTTTCTTGTTTTGTAAATGGTTCGGGCAGTTTTACATCTTCGCCACTAAGGTATGCAAGGTATTTTTCAATCCTGTTCTTCCCCATGCTTTCACTCCTCTCCATCTGCACCGAATAAGTCTGGCTCTTTCGGTTGTGCCATTGTTTCAAGTTCTTTCGCTTCTTCCTCGCTGAATCCCTCAAATTTTGTTAAATAGTACCAGAAAGGAATCTTGCCGCTTACAACATAGCTATACCAACGAGAACGGTCCTCGTCCTCATTGTATGTTATGTCTCCAAAGTCATAGTAAGTCTCATACGGTCCACTTGGTGCCAATTGGTACAGATCAGCAAATATATTAAGTGCTGCAATCAAATCATCCATACAGATTTGTAGCTTGTCCCTAACGTCCTTGATAAATTGTATCGTTCTCTGTTGCTCTGCTTCTACTCCTGTTGCGGTCTGTATGCCTGTCGTTTCGTTAAATACAAAGTATCCATTGGAGAATCCGCATTTATACCCAATCTGTGACAGCAGGGCATTGATTCCTGTCAATCGTGTATCCGTGTTGAGACTTGGGTTTACCTCTTGATAAAATCCTTTAATGTCTGAGCTATTTACATTCTTGACGTACTCTGGCAGTCTTAACCGCTTCTTGCTTCTCTCAAATCCATCCTGTGTATTATTTACCCTTGTACCAGTCTCTAACAGCTTGTCAGAGTCTAGTAACAACATTCTTCGGCTGTCGAATATCTCTGTTGCGTTCCTGCTGTATGCAGTGTCTAAATCCTTTAATTCCTCGATTGCTTCGTAAAAGATTGGCAAACCTAAACTGCAATGCAGGTCTACGTTGTTCGCCTGCGGTGTCCTTAAAACTGCATAAAGACGTTGTCCGTTTAGGTTTGCAAGTCCTACATCTTCCAACTCTCCACGCCAAGGTGTCTCGTCTATGTCCACGAGTTTTCCTGTATCGTTGGCATCTTTAGAAGCATAGCACCGATTAGTTATCTGATACACGTCCTCGATGTACCTATGATACTCTAGCTTCGTGTAATACGTCCTGCCATCACTAGAAATTTCTCTATGTACAAACACAATGCCTTGAATTTCTCCATTGCTTTCGTCTGTTACAATAAAGTTCTCTGGCGTGATCAAGTCCACACTTGAGCCGTTAGGCTTTAATACTACTGTACCGTATGCACAGCCGTATTCTACATGGTGCCGTACCTGTTCTAGTTCCTTGTCTATCTGCTCCTGCAACCAATTAGCTCTTGCACTGCCATCTATCTCTATGCCTATTGCAAGTGTAGCAAGGCGTGCTGTCTCCGAACACACCGCTTTTGCAAAGTTGATAGTCTTGATATGTTCGTCCTTGTCTAACCAGTACGGACTGCCCTTATAGATGTATGCACATTTTTCTATAGCTCTCTGCATCTCTGGACTAGTCGCAGTGTCTATCTTAAATTCTTCTCTTGCCCTTTGTCTAAAAAGGGCACTTAATATCTCTTTCATTCTGCTTATTATACCCATCTATTCCACCGCTATCAGTTTAACGTTTCCGATTTTTGTTTCTATATCTCCTTGTATCAAATCTCCATTAATCGTAAGCCAAACCCCACCATCATGGATAGATATTTTTTCTATATCCTTGATGCCTAACATTGCATTTCCAATTTGTATACAAGTTACATCTTTTAGATTTATCATCATTGTTTTGGTCTCCTTTATGCACTCTCGCCACGTCTCATACTCATTGGACTTGTCGCATACCTTAATGCATCAATAAAATGATCGTTGCCGTCTGGATAATCTGCCTTGATTTCTCCGTTTTCATCTACCTCATGCTCGTAGCTTATTACCTCTTCATACAGCCGTGGAGTTCTCGCAGGGTCTATGACTAATGTCCTGCACTGCAACCATTCATAAGAGTATTTACGACTACCCGGATATACGTTTGTTTTGTTTGCCACAAGTCCTGCATCTCTAAAGTCTAAGATGCTTTCTATCTCGTCAGCTCCACAACTAATACTATAGTCGTTGTATCCCTTACCTATAATCATCTGTGACATTGCAGTGTTGCGGATTTTTTGACCGCCCAACTCGTCTATGCACAAGATTTTTTGTGATGCAGGCATATATGCACATCTGACAAATGCTTTCGGGTCTGGATAGTATCCCCAGTCCTGCCCTTGATATATTTTTTCCTGCCTTGCTATTTCTTCGTCCGTGATCGTGCGGATTTCCAGAAGCTCAAAGATATTTGTTCCCAGTCCTACAGGGATTCCCAGATACTCATGATTGTATGCACGTTCATTCGTTTCTTTTAAGTAGTCTGCATCGACATAGAACTGAGGTCCTAACCACTCCGCAGGAACCGTTGTATAATTGCTCTTATGCCTATAGCTGTTCTCTCTTGCTTCTGCTACATACTTATTCGCCCAGTTATTAATGCTGATTGGTGGGTTAAATGTCTTAAATACAACAAACTTAGGACCACCACGCAATATAGACTGCTGTACTGTTCTGATTTCTTCAATGCCTGCGAACTCGTCTAATTCCTCGAACCACAAATATTTTATATATCCTTTAGACACCTTTACAGACTTTGACTTTTTAGCTTTGTCAAGACCTCTGTACAGTATCTTTTGTCCTGTCGGCTTGTATGTGTGTTGCATAGGGCTTACAGACGATTCCCACAGATCAGAAACGCCTAACGCATCTATTGCCCATTCTATCTGTTCAAATACTGATGATCTGCAAGTATCTTTTACCTTTCGATATACTGCCGCATTTGTAAATTCTGCGTTTGTTTCGTCCTGCATCATACCCAGTACAATCTCTACAGACACAAACGAGGACTTACAAGAACCACGACCACCGTACAAATCATAATAGGTATGCTTGCCATCTTGAATATCCCAATGCGCACTATAAAAAGATGGAGCAATCACATCTGTTAGATTAACCATGTAACCGCTCCTTTACTCTCTAGGGATGTTGTTCACAATCGTGATTCCCTCTGTTTTACTCTCTTCCTGCTTCTTGTCTGCATCCCAATCTTTAAAATTATTTCTCAGTGCAAATTGTGCACCGTTTGAGCTGTCCTTGTGAAACAAGCTTTCTTCCATTTGTGCTTCAACTCTGCTCTTCGCACGTGTGATGGTGTCGTAAAACTTATCACTGTCTTTTTTATGCTTTTGATAGTACAACAGATCACTTCTGCCACTAAATCCTAATGCAAGTGCTAATCCTGTTATCGTAGGATGCTTTCTGTCTAAGATAATTGGATACCCTTGTTTGTTGTACTGCTGTTCCCCATTAATGACTAATGGTTTACCCTCACAGCTTTCAAAGTATTCATCTATCTTCTTCTGCATTTCTTTTACACTTTTATATTTAGGCGGTCTACCACCTGCTCCCATTGTCTCACGTCCTTTCGTTTGCATACACCTTTGTTGTCGGTCCTGCTGTCTTGCCATTATCCTTAGTGCAGTACATAATCCCTCTGTCATATAGTGTATTCTTGCATCCTGCACAGCACAGGCTTTTATCTTCCATCCTGCACCTCTTTCTGGTACTTACTGCATACACACATATGACTACACTTTATGTTTACCAGTACCACTTCTGTTTTGTTCTCTGGGATTGCTCTTCTCTTTGTCTCTGTCACGATCTCGCAATGTACGCAATCGTTACAGCAATTCTTTAGTTTGTTATTAATCAAAAAAGACACCTCCCGACTATGTTTATATCTTGTAGATATATCATATCATAATCGGCAGGTGCCATGTGTACACTCTTTTTATTTAATTCTTTTACCGTCTTTCCATATTTTTTATTAGCTTTCAGTTTTTCTTATCCTTTTTATCCTTTACATACTCTTTATGCTCTTCTAAAAATTTCCCGAACATTTCTTTTTCGGCTTTCTCTCTTGCTTCTCTTGCATCTTCTTTATTTGCGTATCTGCCCAGATAATAGTGCTTTCCTTTAAATTCTATCTGTGCCAACCATTTATTTCTGCTTTTGTCCCATGACACCCCTTTTATTCCAGAAGTGTTTGTTTTAGGCTTCTTCATTGTTAGACTTCTTATATTTGTTCCGTCAATGCACTGTTTCTTTGTTTCTTCTGCCATCTTTTTTCCTTGCTCTATCTCGTGCGGTTTTCTTAGGCATCCACAGCTTTTTATCCTGCCACTTGTCAAACTTCCGCTATTAACAAAGCTTATTTTCCCACAATCACATACACATTTCCAAATAATAGAATCATTCGATGCTTTTCTTTCTGTTGGTTCTATTGCTGTTAGCCTACCGAATTTCTTTCCTGTCAAGTCGTTCATCTTTATTCTGGTAGTGCATCCGCAATCTTTTCCGTTTTTTATGGTTTCAGCTCGTGTTGTGTATATTTTACCGCAGGCAGGGCAGACAACTTTTACTATCGTTCTTTTGTTTTCTCTGTAGACTTCTAATATTTTAAATCCGTTGACTGTCTTTCCTTGCATCTCTAGCCATTTTATTCTCATATCATAGCTCCTGTACATCTGTCACTTTTAAGTAGAAAGCTTCTTCTGCTTCATCCTCTCCGTTATCTGTTGTGATTTCAAAGAAGATCTGTACTTCTGCTTCATTTGTATCTGTTGCTGTATATATAACATTTTTACCCCATTTAATATCAAATGTTGCTCCCTCATCAAATACTGTGTAGTATCCGTTTTCCATCATGAAGTTATCTAAATCTGTGAAGCTCATTTCCTCGTTTAATAATTCTTTTTTGATTTCTTCTGCGTTTAATTTTTTCATAACTCATATCTCCTTTTCTTTTTGCTGATCTCCTTTAACTGTCTTTATCTTACCACATCTTTATCCCTTTGTAAAGTGATATTTATAATTCTTTTAATTTTTTTTCGTCCTCTTCATCTCTTACATATTCCAATATCTGCCCCGGTTGCATTTCTAAGATGTTACATACAGCATTTAAAGCCTTTAGCGTTATAGCTGTATCCTCGTTCTTTATCTTGTTTAACGTGTTTTGGCTAAGTAAATTAGTAGTTTTAGCCTTATATGTAGTAAATCCTTTTCTTTTCAGTGCATCATATA
>ERZ1034669.196-NODE-196-length-26537-cov-35.825353_pt1 | contig 26537 bp, 32 predicted proteins | sample MGYA00520705_ERZ1034669 | MGnify/ENA primary metagenome ERZ1034669 (study PRJEB33766, sample SAMN09781766) | gut metagenome | biome: gut microbiome | host: Homo sapiens | place: Madagascar | study: EMG produced TPA metagenomics assembly of the PRJNA485056 data... | reverse complement strand
ATATTAGAGTTGGGGTTAGTTACTGATGATGATTATACACTTGGGGCAATAGATTATTCAAAAGATAAAATACAAACATCTAATAAAAGTGATTTATCAGATACAGTAGTTAAAAGAGAAAAAGAATTAGAAAAACTTAAGTACGAGGTAAGCCTAACAGATGCACTCTTAGAAAGTTTGAATAATAAAGATAAATATATTATAGAAGCTTTTTACATAGAAAATATTAGAATGAATAAAATAGCTGTAAAATTAAATTACTATGAAACTAAAACAGTATGGAGCAACAAGGATAGAATAATGAATAGTTTAATAGAATTAGTGTAGGTGTAAAAGCCTACTTTTTTATTGCAAAAACCTTGCAAGTGTTGAAATGACTATGTTTTAACTATGAAATGACGTTTATTTTACATTTTAGATGTAGTATTATATTAACATAGATACTTTATGATAATTTCATAATTATTTTTAATCTCCTTATTACTTATATTGTTTTTAATATTTTTGTTTTGATTTTTTATCCTAGCATATCAGTTTAAATTGATGTGCTAGTATTAAAACTCAAAGGTGGTAGAGTTGAAGGAGAGAAAAGCTAAGGTTAAAACTAAGGTATGGAAAGATGTAGATGAAGTTGTAAAAGTTACTATTGAAGTACCTAAGAGGGTACAATGGCTAGTTGAAGTCATGGAAGAAGTACCAAAGGGGGAGAGAAGTCTAAGAGATTAGGCTTCTTTTTTATTTTATTTAAGGAGTGAAAGATGTATAAATTATATAATGGTGATTGTCTTGAAGTTATGGATAGGTTAGCAGAAGAGGGAATAATAGTAGATGTTATAATTTGCGACCCTCCATACGGTACTACTGCTTGTAAGTGGGATACAGTTATTCCTTTTGAAGATATGTGGAAGAGATTAAATAAATTAATTAAGCCTAATGGGGCAATAGTTTTATTTGGAAGCGAGCCTTTTAGTAGTGCTTTAAGAATGAGTAATATTAAAAATTATAAGTATGATTGGATATGGGAAAAAGAAATAGGAACAGGGCATTTAAATGCAAAAAAACAACCGTTAAGAAATTCTGAAAATATATCTATTTTTTACAAAAAGCAGCCATTATACAGACCACAACTCGAAAAAGGGAGTCCGTATAAAGCTTTTACTGGTAAAATTCCTGAAAATTATAATCACTCAAAAAAAGTTGAAACTATAAATAATGGTTTTAGATACCCAAAGACCGTTGTGAAATTCAAAACTCAAAGACAAGGGTTTCACCCTACACAAAAACCTACAGATTTACTGGAATACTTAATAAAAACTTATACAAATGAAAATGAATTAGTATTAGATTTTACTATGGGTAGTGGTTCAACTGGTGTAGCTTGTATGAATACAAATAGAAAATTCATAGGTATTGAATTAGATGAAAATTATTTTAATATAGCAAAGCAAAGAATTGAGGAAGCTTGTAAATAGCTTCTTTTTATTTTATTTAAGGAGGTATTGAGGTGAGTAAATTAAATGAAAAACAAAAGGCTTTTGCAAATTATTATATTGACTTACCTAAATACCTAATAACTGATTAATACATTGAAAGTATGCATGCTTTATGATATAATTAAATTAAAGAGGTGGTGCATATGAGTAAGAGATTTCAAAATTTACAAGGGCAAAGATTTGGGAAACTTATAGCTATTGAATTTATTGAGATTAATAAAAATAAAAAATCAGTATGGAGATTTAAATGCGACTGTGGGAATGAAAAAAACATAATAGTTTCCAATGTAAAAAATGGGAGAACATCAAGTTGTGGTTGCGAACATAAAAAACAGCTAAGTAATAGAGTAAAAAAACATGGCTATTGTGGAACTAAGTTATATACTATATGGATAGACATGAAAGACAGATGTTTTAATCCTAATAACACCAGTTACTCTAATTATGGAGGAAGAAATATAAAAGTATGCAATGAATGGAAACATGATTTTGAAACATTTAAAGAGTGGGCATTAAAAAATGGATATAAAGAAGGGTTAAGCATAGAAAGAATTAACAACAACAAAGATTATAATCCTAATAATTGCAAATTCATACCAATTTTAGACCAAAACAAAAATAAAAGGTCAAATAAGTATGTAACTATAGACGGAGAAACAAAAACAATTTCCGAATGGAGTAGAATTGTTGGTATAAATAGAAATACAATAAGCAGAAGAATGTCCAAAGGTATACAAGGGAAAGATTTAATTTCAAAAGGAAGAATTTACACTAGCAAATAAGCTAGTGTTTTTTATTGAGTGGAGGTGGCTATTAAGTGAAACTTAATGAAAAACAGAAAGCATTTTGCGATTTTTATATAGAATCACTTAATGCTACTGAAAGCTATGCGAAGGCTTATGAATGTAGTTACAATACTGCAAGGACAAATGGGGCTAGACTACTTGCAAATGCTAACATTAAGAACTACATAGATGAAGTTATGAGTGCTAAAGATGAAAGTAGAATAGCTTCACAAGATGAAATATTACAGATACTTACTGATATAGCTAGAGGAATTACAGAGGAAGAAGTAGTTCAATTTAGTCAATTAGGGGAAGAATTAAGAACAACTAGAAAACCAACAATAAAGGACAGAATGAAAGCTTCTGAATTACTTGGAAAAAGGTATAGAATGTTTACAGATAAAACAGAACTAAAAATAACAGAGCCTATAACAATAATTGATGATATAGGTGATAACTTTGAGTAAAAGACTATCAGAAGTATTCAATGATAATTTTAAGAAGTTTTATAGTGAAGTGAAAAAAGATAGTTATTTGTATTATGTGCTAAAAGGTGGAAGAGGTAGTGCTAAATCTACTCATATAGCTTTCACATTGATACTAGAGATAATTAAAAAGCCTATAACAATACTTTGTGTACGAAAAGTTGGGAATACATTGTCTGAGTCAGTATATGAGCAATTAAAAGAAGCTATTGAGATGCTAGATTTAGGGCATTTATTTGAATGTAAAAAGTCGCCTTTACAGATAGTATATAAGCCAAGAGGAAACAAGATTATATTTAGAGGAGCAGACGATCCGAGCAAAATAAAATCTATAAAAATATCCAAGTTCCCTTTAACTACTTTATGGATAGAAGAGTTGGCTGAATTTAAAACAGAAGAAGAAGTGTCAACAATAGTAAATTCTATACTTAGAGCAGAACTTGGAGAAGGACTTGAATATAAAATATTTTACTCTTACAATCCACCTAAAAGGAAACAAAGTTGGGTTAATAAAAAATACGATACTCAATTTATAGCAGATAATACTTATGTTCATCATTCTACTTATTTAGAAAACAGACATATTTCAAAAGCATTTAAAGAAGAAGCTAATGAAGTTAAAAAGAGAAATGAATTTAAGTACAGACATGAATATTTAGGTGAGCCTATAGGAAGTGGTGTAGTTCCATTTTCTAATTTAGAATTTAGAACTATAACTGATGAAGAAGTAGCTTCTTTTGATAACATAAGACAGGGCGTTGACTGGGGATATGCGACAGACCCAGTTGCATTTGTTAGGCTTCATTATGATAAGACTAGAAGAAGAATTTACATACTAGATGAATTTTACGAAGTTAAAGCTTCTAATAGAAGATTGTCACAAATTATAAAATCTAGAAATTATCATTATCAATTAACTGTATGTGACGCATCCGAGCCTAAATCTAAAGATGAATTACTTACTTATGGAGTGAAAATGATATGTGCTAAAAAAGGTCCAGGAAGTGTTGAGTTTGGAGAAAAATGGCTTGATGATTTAGAAGCTATAATAATAGACCCTAAAAGAACTCCAAATACTTGCAAGGAATTTGAAAATATAGATTATCAAACAGATAAAGATGGAAACATTAAGCCTCGATTAGAAGATAAAAACAATCACACTATAGATGCTATAAGATATGCACTTGAAAGCGATATGATAAGAGGCAAGATGTTTGATAGAAACAAATATAACGTATAGGAGGTGTATTATGAGGAAAATAAAAATAGATAAAGATTACACTTTAACTAACGATTTAATACTTGATTTAATAGATAAACATTCAGTAGAAAAATCAAGGTTAGAAAAGCTTCTAAGATATTACAATAATGAAAATGATAAGATAAGTAATAGAGTATATAAAAATAAAAATAAGCCACAGAACAGATTATCTCACCCTTACGCTCAGTATATAACAGATACTGCAGTTGGTTATTTATTAGGTAAACCTATAGCTTATATTACAGAAGATAAAAAGCTTTTAGAAGAAATAACTGATATATTTAAGTATAATGATGAAACTGATAACAATACAACTTTAGCTAAAATGGCAAGTATATACGGTTATGCTTATGAAATAATGTACATAGATAAATTTGCTAAGCCTAGATTTAAAGCAATAGATCCTTCTCAACTAATAGTTTGCTATGATAACACTTTAGAAGAAAATATAATATTAGCTATTAGATATTATGATGAAATAGTTAGAGTTAATGATAAAGATGAAACAATAACTAGATTAGAAATATATACAAAGCCTATTGAAAATGATAAAGGGCAAATAGTTAGCAATGGTAAAATTATAAGAGGAACTATAGAAAATAACTATATAACTTTATCAGATGAAGAAGATTGTTATTTTGATGATATACCAGTAAATGTATATATCAATAATGACGAGTTGTATGGGGACTTTGAAAAAGTAATAAGTTTAATAGATGCTTATGACCAAAGCCAATCAGACACTGCTAATGATTTTGAATTATTTACAAATTGTATGTTAATAGTAAATGGTGAGTTAATAGATGACGACCAAGCTAAAGACTTAAATGACATAAATTTAATACAATTCTTGAACTCTGATAGTGATGCTAAATATCTTATAAAAGATATACAAGACACTGCTTTAGAGAATTATAAAAATAGATTAAATGAAGATATACATAGATTTAGCTTTGTACCTAATATGAGTGATACCGAGTTTTCTTCAAATGCAAGTGGTGTAGCTATGAAATTTAAGCTTATGGGACTTGAAAACTTAGTAGGAGTTAAAGAAAGTAAATTTAGAAAAGGTTTAATGAGAAGAATAGAATTGTTATGTGCTTATACTAAAATGAAAAATAATAGTGATTATTCTTATTTAGCTGTTGAGCCAGTATTTACAAGAAACACTCCTAACAATGAATTAGAGTTATCTCAAATAATGCAAAACTTAGATGGAATTTTAAGTGAAGAAACTATAATTGGGATGTCGCCTAGAGTTAGTGATATTCAAGCAGAAATAGAGAAAAAAGAAAAAGAAGCTAATAAGCTTTATGAGGATGATTATTCTGAATTAGGTGTTGCAGATGAAGAATAATTTATCTAATGAGGAATATTGGACCAAGAGAGAAGCCTATAAACTTAAGAAAGGCTTAAAAGATTTAAAGAAGATAGAAAAAGAATTAGTAAAAGAATATAAAAAAGCTATGAATGAGATAGGTAAAGAAATTAGTAATTTATTTTACAAATATGCTAAAGACAATAACCTATCTTATTCTGATGCAAAAAAATATTTAAACAGTAGCGAATTTAGAGAATTTAAAAGAGATTTAAAATCTTATATGAAACTTATAGAAGAAACTGAAAATGAAGAACTTTTACTAGAGTTAAACACTTTAGCTATGAAAAGCCGTATAAGTCGCTCAGAAGAAATGTTTTATCAATGCAGTAAATACATCAATGAAGTATATGAAAGTACTAATAAGAGGCTTCAAATAGCTTACAGTAGCACTATAAAAGATAATTATTACCAAACTATATATGATATACATAAAGCAATAGGTGTTGGTGTTAGTTTTTCATATATTGATAATGATATGATAAAAGAAATATTAGCTTTCCCTTGGAGTGGTAGACATTATAGTAGTCGTTTATGGAGTAATAGAACTAAATTAAAAAATGCTATGATTGAAGAACTTACTCAAATGCTTATACAAGGTAAAGGTGTAAAAGAAACTTCTAAAGCATTATCTAAAAGATTAGATGCAGATTTAAATAATTGTATTAGGCTTATACATACAGAACATAGTTACTTTATGGAAATCGCATCACAAAAGGCTTATGAGGAATGTGATGTAACTAAATATAAAATACTTGCGACATTAGATAAACGTACAAGTGAAATATGTCAAAGGTTAGATGGGGAGGTGTTTAATGTTAAGGATGCAATAGTTGGTGTAAATATGCCTCCTTTTCATTGACACCCTTATTGTAGAACGACAACTATACCTTATACACAAGAGGATTACTCAACTAGATTTGCAAGAGATAGTAAAGGTAAAAGAATAGAAGTAAGTTCAAGTATGACTTATAAAGAATGGGCTAAAATTTATAAAATAGAGTAATTGTGATATTTAATCAAACAAAAGACAGTTATTTGTTCATATTCCAACATTTATAAGGTTTTACATAGACAGTTATCTTGAATTATGATACAATTATATTAACTAATATATAGGAGGTTATTATATGAACTATCATAAATACCTAGATTCTATGACAATAGAGGAAATTGAGGTAATGAGATTACTGTATTCAAGAATGAATAACTTTAATGACAAAGTATGCTCTTACAGATTGAGGGAATTATCAGATGCTTGCGACAAAAGAATTAATATGAACAAAGACAAGTTAAGAAAAATACTTAATTCTTTAGAAGAAAGAGGAATAATTGAATTTGTAGAAAAAAGTAACGGAAATAAAGATAGCAAATTAATGATTACGATAGATAATTTTATTAACAAATAAAACCTAGTATTTTCAATGCTTTTACCTACTTGATATAGACAGTAGGTATTTTTTTTAGACAGTTGTTAGACAGTTGATAGACAGTTGATAGACAGTGCTAACAACAATCTAACAAATAAAACTTAGTATTTTCAATGCTTGCAAGGATTATGTTATACAGTTAATAGACAGTACTAACAACAATCTAACAACAATCTAACAACAATCTAACAACACTATCAAATAATATATATAGTCTTTTTCTCAAAAGACATTATGTATTTTGGCTTTTACTAAATCAATTTTGGTAAGGGCTTTTTTTATTGTCTTTTACTTGTTAGACATTAAAGAAATAAGGTTTATTAATTATATTTAAAGTTGACGAACTTAAAACGGATATTATAGCTTACTATAGCTTTAAAATAGGAGGAATAAAATGGAAAATTTAGAAAACAACGTTGTTAATAATGAAGTACAAGAAAATGTAGAAGTAGAAGCTAAAGATGTTAAGACTTTCACTCAAGATGAACTTAATAAAATAGTTGCAGAAAGAATAGCTAAAGAAAAAAAGAAATTAGAAGCTGAAAGATTAAAGCAACAAGAAATGCAAGAAAAGCTTATAGAAGAAGAATCTGAAAAACTTGCTAAAATGACAGAAGCTGAAAAAATAAAGGCAAAAGCTGAAAGAGAGCGTAAAAGGTTTGAGGATAAAGTAGCTAAGTATGAAGCTGAAAAGAAAGCTTTTGAGCAAGAGAAAATTAAAAATGAAACTATGAAACTTTTAAGTGAAAAAGGACTACCAATTGAATTATGTCAATTCATAAAATCAGATACTGCTGATGAAATAATGGGAAATGTAGAAGTGTTTGAAAAATGTTGGTCAGAAGCTATAGAAAAATCAGTAAATGCTAGATTAAGAACAAGTGGTGAGTTAAAAACTTCTACTACTACTAAAGCTACTTACACAGTAGACCAATTAAGAAATATGTCAGCAGAAGAAATAAACAAAAACTGGGATAAAATAAAAAATAATTTTAGATAAGAAAGGATAGCTTATAAAAGCTATTATGGTGAAATAATATGGCAGTAACTACGTTTATACCCTCAATTTGGGAAGCAAGATTATTAGCAAAATTCCATGAAAGAAGTATAACAGATTTAATAACTACAGCACCTACAAAGGTGGAAGGTAACAAAGTAATATTCAATAAGGTATCAGATGTAGCCATAAACAAATACACTGGAACTGTAGATTTTGAAGATTTAACAACTTCAAAAGTTGAATTAGCTTTAGATAATAAAAATTATTGGGCATTTAAAGTTGATGATGTAGATGCAGTTCAAGCAGCAGGAGATTTGATAGACCCACACGTTGAAGAAGCAGGATATGGATTACAAGAAGCTACTGATAAATTTGTATTAACAGAAGCTTTAAGAACCACTAATGAAGTAACTAAAGGAGATTCTGATAAGGCATATGATTTAATAGTAAAAGCTAATACTGCTTTGAATAAAAATAAAGTGCCTAAGGCTCAAAGATATGCAGTTATAAATGCAGAAGTTTTAGAAGAATTAAACTTAGATGCAAGATTTACATTACAATATACAATATTAGAAAACGGAATAATAGAAGGTGCTAACATAAACGGTACTCAATTAGTATTCTCTGAAGAATTAAATGAAGGAAAATTTGCTATAGTAGCATTACATAAGTCAGCTATAGGATACGCTAAACAATTAGAAGAAACTGAAGCTATGAGATTACAAAACTCTTTTGCTGATGGTATAAGAGGACTACAAGTTGATGGTGTTAAGACTTTAAGAGAAGAAGCTATAGTAAAATACGTTCAAGAGTAACTGCGAAGTGCTTCAATTGTCGAAGAAGTGGAAGTCCCACAAAAGAAAACTAGAAAGAAAAGAACTACTAAGAAGATAGGGGAATAATCCTCTATCTTTTTCATATAGGTGATAATTATGTTAGAAAACATAAAATTAATATTAAATCTTACTGATTATGAGCATGACAACTTAATATTATTGTATTTGGCTAAAGTAGAAACTATGGTTGTAGACTATTGCAATGTAAATGAACTTACAGAAGGGCTAGAAAGTTTCATAGAAGATAAAGTTGTATCTATTATGAAATCTACTATAAGTGGGGGAACTCAAAATACTGGTGAAATAAAGTCTATAAGCAGAGGGGACACTAAAATAGAATATAATGTCGGTGATGCAATTGTATCTACTTCAAATGGTGCAACATTAACTTCATCTGATAAAGAATTTTTAAATCAGTATAGAAGGGCTAGGTGCTATTAATATGACAGATATTGAAATATTAGAAAGCACTTACTTTGATAGATGTACTATTAAGAGAAAAGTTAAATCTAAAAATGAAAATACTGGTGTAACTGAAACTGTAGAAAAAATAATAGCTGAAAATGTTAAATGTGCTTTATCTAAAAAAGATACTCCTATAATGACGTCTGATGGAGTTGGTAAATTAACTTTTTCACATTTATTATTTTTAAATCCTAACATTGATTTACAAGAAGGTGATGCAGTGGAAGTTACTACAATGGGTAAAATATCTATTTATTTAGTTTCTAAGCCCTTCTTTTATTCCTCGCATAGTGAAACTTTACTAAGCTATAAAGAAAGGGTTTAAAATGGAAATTCAAGGATTAGATGAATTTACTAAAACTTTAGAAAATGCTAGTAATAATTTTGATGAAGAAGCTAATAAGAAATTAGATATTATTGCTAGTAAATTAGTAGCTAAAGTTAAGCTAAAAACACCAGTTGATAGTGGATTGTTAAGGAGAAGTTGGCAACCTAAAAAGATAAGTAACCTTGAAAGGCTAGTGTTTAATAATTGCAGATACGGCCAATTCGTAAACTATGGCCACCGAACAAGAGGTGGAAAATCTTTTGTAAATGGAGTTTATATGCTTGAAAAATCAGTAAAAGAAATTGAATCAGAACTTGATAAAGAATTTTCTATAATGATAGATAATCTTTTTAAGTAGAAAGTAGGTTAATATGATAACTTACAAAGATATTTTATATTCTACTACTAAAATTTTATCTGATAATTTTAATTGTGATGTAATAGTTGAAAATCAAGAGGGGATTTTTGAAAACGAATGTTTTTATGTAACTTTGGTACCAGTTACAAGCAAAGCTTCTACTAAATCAACTAATGAAAAGCAATTAATGATTTCAGTAAAATATTTTGGTGGTAGTAAATTAGATAACTATGATATAGCTGATAAGCTAGAAGGTTTATTTGCTAGAAATTTAAAAGTTAATAATAGAGTTTTAAATATATCTAACGTTGAGCCTAACTTCTTAACTGATGAAGTAGGTGATATGTTAGATTTTTTAATTTATGTAACTTATTTTGACTTTATAAAAATTGACAATGAAACTTGTGAAAATATGCAAGATGTAAATTTAAATATGAAGGGGTGATTGAATGGGATTACCAATAATAGATATATCATTTAAGCAATTAGCTAAATCAGCAGTAATAAGAAGTCAAAGAGGTATAGTCGCTTTAATATTAAAAGATACTGATAAGGCTTCTTTAACTGTATTTGATGAAGGAGATATACCATCTAGCTTAACAGAAGATAATCAAGGATTAATAAAAGATGTATTAAAAGGTTCACCTAATAAAATAGAACTTTATGTATTAGGTTCAGATAGTGAAATATCAGAAGCTTTAACTTATTTTGAAGGTGTAGAATTTAACTTAATGTGTATGCCTTCAGCTCAAACTTCTGATGTAACTGCTATAAAAGCATTTATAAAGAAAATGAATGATGTTGTTAAATATAAGTGTGATGCAATACTTGCAAACGAAAAAGCAGATAGTGAAGCTATAATAAACTATACTGCTAAAAATATAGTTGTAGGTGGTGAATCTGTAACTACAGCTAATCATACTGCAAGAATGGCTGGACTTATAGAAGGTACACCTTTAAATCAATCTATTACTTTTGCAACTTTATCAGATGTTGATGCTATAGAAAATCTTACTAAAGAACAAGCTGATAGTAGAATAGATGCAGGGGAGTTAATCCTTGTTAGAGAAATGGGAAAAGTAAGAGTTGCAAGAGGTGTAAACTCATTAACTACTTTAACTGATACTAAAGGTAATGCTTTTCAAAAAATAAAACTAAGAAAAACTTTAAATTTAATACACAATGATTTAAGAAGAGTTATCGTTGAGAAATATATAGGTAAAGTTCCTAACAACTATGACAATAAGTGTATATTGATAACAGAAATAAAGAATTACTTAGAAGAATTAGAAAATGAACAATTAATAGAAAAAGTGTCTTATGTTGGTATAGATTTGGAAGCACATAAAAAATGGCTTAAAGATAATACTAACCTGGATGTGAACTCTATGACAGAGCAAGAAATAAAAGAAGCTAATACACAAAGTAATGTATTCTTAGCAATATCACTAAAGACTTTGGATGCTATGGAAGATATTGTAATAGGAATTTCTATATAAGGAGGTGTATTAAATGGCTTTAGATGAAAGAAGAATAATAAACGGCACTCATGGTACTGTGTATTTAGAAGGGGAAGAGTTAGCAGAAGTTAAGTCTTTTCAAGCTAAGTTAGAATTCAAAAAAGAAGAAATAAATGTTGTAGGTAAAATGGCAACTGGAACTAAATACATGGGTTATACTGGTAAAGGCTCTATAGCTATGCACAAAGTGAACTCAAGAATGTTAAAGTTGATAGGTAATTTTATAAAGCAAGGTAAAGAGCCTCGATTTACTATAATAGCAAAACTTGCTGACCCTGATTCATTCGGAGTTGAAAGAATAGCTATAAAGAATGTATCTTTTGATGATTTAACTTTATTTGATTTTGAAGTAAATACAAATGGTTCGATTGAATGTCCTTTTACTTTCGATTCGTGGGATGAAATTGATACAATATAAAACTAAATAAAATTTAATAAGGCTAGGGTATTACTCTAGTCTTTATTTTGTATATAGAAAAGGAGAATATAGACTATGAGTAATGTAGTAGACCAATTATTAAAAATAGATTTAGGAGAAATAGAAATACCTAAAACAACTAAGAAAATATATCTTAAAAAATTAAAGCAAGAATTTGAGTTTGAATGTGTGGCTTTAGATGCAGAAAAAGCTTCTGAAATACAAATGAAAGCTATGGAGTTAAATAATGGAACAGTTGACGAAATAGATATGTTTAAGTTAAAAGCTTACACAGTTATAGAAGGTTGTAAGGATGTATTTAAAAATAAGGACTTAATGAAGCATTTTAACGCCCCAGTACCTTTAGAATTACTTAGAAAACTGCTTTTAGATGGGGAATTAACTGAATTATTTAATGCTATAAATGATTTATCAAGCTATCAAGAAGTTAAAGAAAATGAAATAAAAAACTAATTGAAGTCGATGGAAAAGTGCAACTTATGTATTACTTGTTTAAATATCACCATATTACACCTATGGAGTTTTATAAAATGGGTTATGGTGAAAAGCAAATACTTAGAGATTTTATGCACTATGAAATCGACCAAATAAACAAAGAGAATAAACTCCTAAATGAAAGGAGGTAATATATGTCGCAAACTAAGACTTTGCAAGCAATTATAAAATTAAAAGATGAAATATCTAAACCTTTAAAAACTGTAAAAGCAAATATGGAAGCTATCGGCAAATCAGTAAATGATACTAAAAAGAAATTATCAGATTTTAATGATGGTATGAGTTTTGTTGGCAAAAATTCAGTTAAAATAGGGGCTACAATGGTAGCTTCTATAGGTGGAGCTTTTGCTTTATGTGCTAAAAACGCTATAGAGTTTGAAAGTGCTTGGACTGGAGTTTTAAAGACTGTAAATGGTAGTGAAGCACAACTTGAAAGTATAAGGCAAGGATTAATTGATTTATCTAATAAAATACCACCGAGTGCTTCTGAATTAGCTGGTATAGCAGAGATTGCTGGTCAGTTAGGTATCGAAACTGATAACATAGTTAAATTTACCGAAACTATGGCGATGTTGGCTGATACTACTAACATAGTAGGAGAAGAAGGAGCATTACAACTTGCTAAGTTTATGAATGTTATGGGTACGAGTCAAGATAATGTTGACCGCTTAGGTGCTTCAATAGTTGAACTTGGTAATAACTTCTCTACTACAGAAGCAGATATTTTAAATATGGCAAGTAGGTTATCAGATTTAGGAGTATTAGCTAATTTTAGCGAAACTCAAGTGCTAGCATGGGCAACTGCTATGAGTAGTGCTGGAATTGAAGCTGAAATGGGTGGTACTGCTATGAAGAAAATGGTAACTGAAATAGAAAGAGCAACTTTAAGTGGTGGAGATTCTTTAGAACAATTTGCTAAAATAGCAGGGACTACATCAAGTGAATTTAAAAAAGCTTTTGGCGAAGATGCTTCAAAGGCTACTTTGATGTTTTTAGAAGGATTAAACAAAGTTAAACAACAAGGTGGTAGTATATCGCAAGTGCTTGATGATATGGATATAAAAGAAGTTAGACTAAGAGAAACAATTATAAAACTAGCTTCTACCCACGAAGAAGTTGCAAATGCTTTAGGTATGTCAGCTAGTGCATGGGAAGAAAATAGTGCTTTAGTTGATGAAGCGTCTTTAAGATATGGTACTACTGAATCACAACTTAAAATAATGAGAAATCAAATACAAAATGCTACTTTAGATATAGGAAATGCACTACTTCCAGTAATAAGAGATTTAGTTGAATGGGTAGCTAAAATTGCTAATGGTTTTGCTAATCTCGACCCTAATATTAAAGAAATCATAGTCAAAGTAGGACTTATTGCACTTGCTATAGGTGGAGTATTGCTTGTTGGTGGTGGATTATTAATGTTTATTTCTAACCTTGTAACTGCTTTTGGAGTTTTAGCTGGGGCAGGGATAACTTTAGGTGGAGTAATGGCCTTTATAACTGGTACTATGTTGCCTATAATAGCTGTGATAGCTTTAGTTATAGCTAACGTAGTATTGTTTAAAAAAGCTTGGGATAACAACTGGCTTGGAATACAAGATACTACTAAAAAAGTATGTGACAATATTAAAAATTGGTGGAATGGCTTAAAGGAATTATTATCTAAGCCTATACAAGGTGTTATAAACTTCACTAAAAAAATATTTGGCGGAGGAGAAGAAACTACATCAACTGGTAAAAAATCAGCTTTTGGAACTAAAAGAGTTGTTGGAAATGACGTTCCTTTTAGACTTCACGACGGAGAACGTGTCTTAACGAGGTCAGAAGCTGATAGATTAGAAAGCAATACTATAGGTACTGGTATAACTATAAATATAGATAAAATGACTATAAGAGAAGAAGCAGATATAAATAAAGTTGCTAGGGAATTAGCAGATAGACTTAACCGTTCTCGTTTAGCATTTGGAGGAGGTTACTAATGGAAATATGGTTTAAAACTGATAAAAAAAGTGTTAGGCTTCCAGTCTTGCCATCTGAAATAATGTTAAATGGTTCTTCGATAATAAGTAGTGTAAATGTTTTAAATAAAGGGGAAGTAACTATTTATGCTGGAAATAATACTCAAGATGGTGAAATATCTTCATTTTTCCCTAATAAAGATTATTCATTTAATGAATATAATGACGTTCCTCCTCCTTTTAAATTAGCTACTCAATTAAGAACATGGAAAGACATAGGTCAAGTAGTTAGATTAGTCATAACACCTAATATAAACTTCCCAGTTAGAATTACTCATTTTGAATACGGTGAAAAAGATGGTACTGGTGATATTTATTACACTTTAAAATGGAAGGAAGTAAGAAATGTTACTATAAAGAAGCTTAATTCTAATACTAATAACAATACTACTAATAATGAAAAACCTAATAATACTACTACAGATAAAAAAGAAGAAAATAAACAAAAAACACATACCGTTAAAAAAGGTGATTGCCTTTGGGATATAGCTCAAAAATACTATGGAAAAGGTAGTGAGTACACTAAAATAAAAAATGCTAATACTTCAAAGTATCCTAGCTTGAAAAAAAATAATGTTATTTATGTGAATTGGGTTTTAATTATCCCATAAGGAGGTGGTTACTATAAATACAAAAGTTATTGTAAGAAATAATAACAATGAAAAGTTAGACATATCAGATTTAGTATCTAAGGTAACCATACAAGGGGATTATACTCAAGGGGCAAGAAGGTTAGATTGTAGTTATATGGCTTCTTCGCTAGATTCAAATATTCCAATTGCACAGATACAAGAATTTAACTTTATGTATTTTTACCAAGATAATAAATTAGTATTTATGGGGACTATATATGAAATAAGTAAAGATAGTTCAAATAATTTAATTACCTTTTATGCTTATGATGAAGGAGTAAGAACGTTAAAGACTAAAGCAACTTATAACTTTGTTGATAAAACTGTAACTGAAATTGTAAATATAATTGTAAAAGAATTTAATATACCTTGCGAAAGCTTTATAAAATCTGATATTAAGATTACTAAAATATTTTTAAGTCAGACTTTGTATGATATTTTTATGAGTATTTATACTATAGTTTCTCAAAGTACTGGCAAGAAATATATGCTTGAGTGGACTGTCGAGGGTAAAATGAGAATAGTTGAAAAAGGTATAATCACCCTTGATGTAGCTTTTGAAGAAGGTTACAATCTTATGAATTCAAGCTATACTGTAAATTTAGATAATATAATTAATAGAATTGCTATTTATGACGAAGCCTATAATTACATAAAAGATGTTAGGGATGAAGAAAGTATAAAGCTATATGGTATTTTTCAAGATGCAATTAAGCAGACAAATAATACTGATGCTACGGAAGAAGCTAAGTCTAAATTAAAAGGCGTTGAAAGGAAATGTACTTTAAGTGGTTTTGGTGATTACACTTGTATTACTGGTAGAGGTGTAAAAGTTAAAGACACTTATACTGGTCTTATAGGACTTTTTTATATTGATGCAGATACTCACACTTGGGAAAATGGTATATATTCGATAGATTTAGAGTTAAACTTTAAAAATATAATGAATGAAGTTGATAAGTCAGAAGCTGAAATCACTAATACTGATGAAGTTAAGCAAGAAGGCACTACAGTAGTAGGTGGTAAGGAAGTAGATGCCGAGTTTACTGCTTATTATCCTTACAATGATAGTATGCAAGGTGGTTACTATGATGCTCAAGGGAATAAACTTGACCCTAAAAAATTAACTTGTGCAGCACCTAAAGAATTAGCTTTTGGTACTAAAATTCAAGTTAAAGGAACTGGTACAAGTAGAGATAATTTAGTTTATAAAGTTACTGACCGAGGTGGAGCAATAAAAATAGTTAATGGTGTATATAAATTCGATTTACTTATGGCTACTAAAGAAGAATGTCTTGCTTTTGGTAGACGTAAGGGTAAAGCTTTAATAGGAGTTGACGTTATAAATGCCACAGTTTCTGAAAGTGCAAATACTATAGGTACTAAATTAGTTGCAGAAGCTAAAAAGCATCTTGGCAAAAAATATGTTTGGGGAGCAACAGGACCTAATACATTCGACTGTAGTGGGCTTACTCAGTATGTGTTTAAACAATTAGGCATAAAAATTCCTCGTACTTCTTTAGAACAAAGTAATAGTGGTAAATCAGTTTCTAAGTCTAATCTTCAAATGGGAGATTTAATCTTTTGGAAAACAACAAGTGCTAAAGTTGGTCATGTTGGAATGTATGTTGGCAATGGTCAATTTATCCATGCTCCAAATTCAAGAAGTGTTGTAAAAATTGATAGTTTAAACAATTCTTATTATTCAAGTAGATATGTAAATGCGAGAAGATACTGGTAAGGAGGTAAGTTATGAGCAATCCTTTTAATAAATTAATAGAAGCTATGAGGGAAGAAGGTAGATTTTATAACGAGCCTTCTTTTTTTATCGCTAAAGTTTCAAGTCCTATCCCTAACTTAAAAGTAAAATTAAACAATATGGAGCTTGATAAAAACAGCTTAATGATAGATAAAAGCTTATTAGATAGACATAATATATCAATTCAATGTAGTAATGGCAGTGTTACTCATAATTTAAACGATACTTTAAATCTTGGTGATACTGTAGTTATGATTAGAGATAGTGATAGATTTATAATAATTTCAAAGGTGGTGAATGTATGAGTTTTTTCCCTTTTATTAATCCGCCGCCTAATTTAGAAGCCTTAAATGAGTTTCCAATATATAAAGAAATAGCATGGGACTTTAAAAAAAATGAGCCTATAATCGAAAATGGTGAGTTTAAAATAGTTGAAGGTAATGAAGCTATAAAAGTATGGATATATTTAAGTTTATTAACTCCTAATAAACAATATCCGATTTATTCATGGGATTATGGGTCAGAAGTAAAAGAATTAATAGGTAAAAACTATACTAAAGCTTTAACAGAAGCAGAAGCACAAAGACTTATAGAGGAATGTTTACTTATTAATCCTTATATAACAGATATTCAAGTTACAGATACAAGTTTTAAAGATTCAACTCTAACTTGTAATGTAAAAGTAACAACAATATACGGTGATTTGGAGGTGAGTTTATAATGTATTCTCAACAAACGTATGAAGTTATAAAAAACCGTACACTTGACAATATTAACCTTGATTTAGATAAAAGAGAAGGAAGTATTTTAAACACCCTTGCAAGTGCTAATAGTATGAGCTTAGCAAAAGCCTATATTGATATGGGAGATATAATATCTTTAGGTTTTATAGAAGATACTTTTGATACTTATCTCGATAAAAGAGTTGGGGAATTTGGTGTATATAGAAAAGAAGGTAGCAAAGCTACTGGAGAAATTAAAGTTACTGGCAAAGAGGGTACTGTTTTAGAAAATGGTACTTCTTTTTTATGTAATGATTTAAAATTTATTATGCTTAATGATGTTACAATAGGTGAATTAGACGATATATGCCATGTAGAAGCCGAGGAAGTTGGTTATAAGTATAATTTATCAAGCAACAGTAATTTTGTCCTTACAGAGCCTATAAATGGAGTTGAAACATTAACTAATGAAACTGATTTTAAAAATGGTGTAGATGTTGAGTCTGATGACGACCTAAGAGCAAGATTTATAAAAGTTGTAAATAACCCTTCGGCAAGTGGAAATAAGTCACATTATGAAGAGTGGGCTTTGGAAGTAAACGGGGTTGGTCGTGCCATACCATATCCTTTATGGGATGGTAATGGCACTGTAAAGGTTATGATAGTTGGTAATGATAATAAACCAGTAGATGAAGAAATAATTAATAATTGCAAACTTCATATCGAAGAAAATATGCCTATAGGATGTCAATTAACTGTAACTACTCCAACAAGCTTAAATGTGAGTATAGTTGCAAGTGTAGAACTAAAGGAAGGATATGAAATATCTGAAATTAAAGAAGAGTTTAAAACTAAATTAAATGAATACCTTAAAACTGTAACTACTGAATTAGTTTATTCTAAAGTTTATGGAATATTGGTTAATTTATTAGGTGTAGGGGATATAACTTCACTTACTATAAACAACAATACTTCAAACATAACTATCGCAGAAGATAAGATAATTAATATATCTGCTGTAGAGTTATCAGAGGTGATGTGATGGCTTATATAGACAATATTAATCACAACTTTGATAATCCTATTACAAAACCTATAATTGATGCTTTGGAGATAGAAGATAATATTTTAAATGAATGTATAGAAGGTACAAGAAATCAATTCTTTGTAGAAAGTGCAACTTGGGGACTTGATAAATGGGAAAAGATGCTTGGTATATCTAAAAATAATAATGATATTCAGACTAGGCGAGAAAATATAAAGGCTAAAATGAGAAGTAGGGGGACTACTAGCATTGAGGTTATAAAAAATATTTGTGAAGCGTATTCAAATGGTATAGTTGAAATAATAGTTAATCATTCAGATTATAGCTTTGTTATAGATTTTGTAGGTAGTATAGGAGTTCCAAAAGCTTTCGATGAGCTAGATAAAACTATAAATGAGATAAAACCTTGCCATTTAGCTCATAGTTACAAATTTAATTATAATACTCATGCAGATTTATCTAAGTTTACACATGAACAGTTAGCAAATTATACTCATGAAGAGTTAAGAAATTCACCAGAATTGAGAGGTGGTAAATGATGAAATATCTTAAGGATGAAAAAGGATTAGTTAGAGCAGTGACTACTGATAATTTACAGTTAGAAAAGCCTCTTACTAATGAAAACTATGATGTAAATGTATTTAATAGAAATATGGATAAGGTTGATGCTGCTATACAAGAAGTAAAAGGTAAAGTAGATGGATTAGAATTAACTGCTGAAAGAGTAAGTATTGCAGATCCTACTAATGCGTTTGAAGCTACTAATGTAGAAGATGCACTTTTAGAGAATAAAACAAGTATTTTAGAGATACAAAGTGAACTAGGAGTAAATAAAACTACACTTCAAAACAATATAAATGCAATAAGAGAGGTGTTATAATGTCTACTCTTAAAGAATTAGTTAATGAAACTACAAATATAAAAGATGAATTGGTTACTTGTCATACTAACTTGAAAAATAATCTTATTACTAAAGGCGTTGAATGTAGTGATGCAGATAAATTATTATCTTTAGTTAATAAAGTTGGGGAAATATCAACGGCAATTGTACAATCAAGTGATAATGTTTTAATGGAGTTAGGTTCTCTTGCAAATTATGTAGCAGTTCAAGTTCCTCCTAATAGCATAAAGAAACAATTTACTTTTACATCTACTTTTAAAGGCAGTATTAGATTTTTTGTTGTATTTAATAGTGCTACAGGAAATGTTGACGGTGTTTTCTTGAAAAACGATTTAATTATGAAAACTATAACTGGTGGACTTAATACAAATGCTATGTCATTTGATTTTTCAGATGTTAATATAGGTGACATTTTAAGTTTTGGATTTAAAAATAAAATTACTAATGCAGATAAAATTGTTAATGTTAGTAAATGGGAGATGCGAGGTGATTTAATTGGAATTTAAGTATGTTTTTACTAATGAAAAAGAAAAAGAGGATTTAATAAATAAAAACTCACATCTTACTTTAATTAAAATAGCATATCATTTAGATGAAAATTATTTAATTTTTACAGATGAAGAAATAATATATGAGTTGACTGAAAATGAAATTTTAGGAAATAAAATATCCATTTTAGAAGCCGAAAATGAGAATCTAAAAGAAGGACTACGAGCAATTTTAAGAGGTGATATGCAAAGCTTAGCATATATTTTATATCCGGAAGATTTTAATACTTTTCAGAAAGCAGGTGTATAAATGAATAAAAAATACAATTTAAAATTAGATTTACAATTCAGATGCAATAACTCGATTATGAAGTTTAATCAGTTTGATAATAATACATCTGATTTTTTTATGCGTATAACTAATGGGGGGAAATTAGTTGATATTGAAAAAGCTTTAGTAGTATTGGCAACAATAAAACCAAGTGGAAAAGTTTCTAGTCAATTTGTAGAAGTTAAAAATGGTCTTATATATGCTGATTTAAAATCTAATATGAGAGATGAAATAGGAACTTATACTGCTCAAGCTATGCTTATATTAGAAGATGAAAGAGTTGTTACTGATGTTATAAGCTATGAAGTTGAAGAAGATAAAATATTTAGCTTATTAAATGATACTGTAGAAACTACAGAAGAATTTACTTTATTAACTGATATGTTAAGCAGATTATCTAATATAGAAATATCAGAAGAGCAAAGAGTGATAAATGAAGCCGAAAGAATACTATCAGAAGAAAATAGAAAAATAGAAGAAGCTAAAAGGGTAGAAGCTGAACTTGTTAGACAACATGAAGAAGCAGATAGAGCTAAGTATGACGCTACAAGAGAAAGTAACGAGAATATAAGAAAACAAAATGAAAGCATAAGATTAGTTAATGAAACTAATAGAATAGAGGAAGAAGCTAAGAGAGTTGAGGAAGAAGCTAATAGAGTAGAAGCTGAACAACTTAGAAAAGATAATTACAACTTTATGACAGAGGATGAAGAAAGAAGAAGGTCAGAAGCTAATGCACATAAAGAAGCAGAAAAATTAAGAGCTCAAACAGAAAATACTAGAGTTAATGAAGAAGCAAAAAGAAGAACTACAGAACAAGCTAGAGTATCAGCAGAAAATACTAGAGTTAGTAATGAGAATACAAGAAAAGCTAATGAAACAACTAGACAAAATAACGAAACTCACAGAGTAGAAGCTGAAACTCAAAGACAAAGTAGATACAATTCTTTTATATTAGAAGCAGAAGCTAATGCTAATAACTTTGAAAATTATACTAATAGTGCAAAAGTTAAAGAAGAAGAAAGAAAATCTAATGAATTAGATAGAAAATCACAAGAAGCTAGAAGAGTATCTAATGAAGTAGAAAGAATATCTAATGAAAATACTAGAAAAGCTAATGAAGCAGTTAGAGAAAAAAATGAAACTTCTAGACAAAATATATTTGAAAATAAAGTAAATGAAGTTGATAAAAAGATAGTTGAATTAAATACTACTAAAGATAATTTTGTATCTAATATAAATACTAAAGTTGATACTAAAATATCTGAAATAGATAATGTTAAAGATAATTTTGTATCTAGTGTTAATACTAAAGTTGATAGTAAAATATCTGAATTAGATAGTGCTAAATCTGATATGACTAATACCGTAGCAAATAAAGTAAATGAAGTAGAAAATAGATTTAACGCTTTAACTTCTAAACAACAACAAGATGCAGAAGTAATAGATGCTCGTGATGGAGAAACTTCTCTTAAAGCTAGACTTGATAGGGATATAGAGAAGGCTAAACAAGTTTACGTAAATGTAGAAGGAAGTCATATATCTACTGATAGTAGCGTTGGTTACCTAAAGGATATAGAGATACTTGGTAATACTATACAAAATGCTTCAAATCTTGCAGATATAAGGTCAGTAGGAGATAAGGTCGAAGGTCAAGAACTATATGAAATACCTGTTTTAAGTCGTGGGAAGAATTTGTTTAATATAGATAATATATCTTCAAATATAATTTCTAAATCTAATGATACGTACGAAATACACACAAATACTCCTGCAGACCTGTATAATAAAGGTATATTTAAAGCAGTTAAAAATGTACAATATACTGTGTCATATAAAGCTAAATTAGGTACTGCTACTAATTTTAGAGCAGATTTTGTATATACTGATGGTTCTTTTCAACAATTTTCATATTGTAATTCAACTACTGAATTTATTCAGATTACTAAAACATCAGATAAGAATAAGCAATTAGATTATGTTAGATTTAACTGGACAAATGCAGGTACAGTATATATTAAAAATATCCAAATAGAAGAAGGTGCAGTAGCAACTCCATACGAGCCATACGTTGAAGATAAATTAACTATTTTATCACCTGTACAACCTGAAAAAGTAGGAGATGTACCAGATAGAATAGTGTGTAAAGATGGAGTTTGGGGAGTAGAGAAGAATATTGATTTATTTAGATTTGAAGAATTAATAAACTTAATTAAAATTCATATGCAAAAAGAAAATGTTTATAGGTTTAGTTTGCAAGGAGTTATTAGTACACCATCAACAAATTTAATCACAACATTTGGAGAAGTTGGGGTTTATTCAAAAGATGTAGAAGGTGTTGCAATTGACAAAAATACTGGTAATGTATTTATACAAATATCATATGCTAATTTAGGTGTTTCTGTAGATAACCTTACGATTCAACAATTGCTTAATGGTGCAATATCTTTTATAAAACGTAAAGATGTTAAAATGTTATACATTAAATCAACACCTACATTCATACCTCTACCACACGACCAACAAATTAAGTTGAGAACTTTTGCTAATAAAACTAACATTTCATTCTTAACTGAAATAGAAGGAACGATAAAAGCACAAGTACCAAAGTCAATAGGTGCTACTGTTAATACACATACTGAACAAATCAGTAACTTAAATAAAGAGCTAGATAGAGTTAAGAAACTTGAAGAAAGTACAGTATCTATTGTTACTACTGAAAGTGATTTTACTACTGTTGAAGCAACGAGTAATGGGTATTTTGAAGATGTGAAACTAGAAGGTAAGACGTTGGTGAATTTACTGGCAAGAAAGATAAATTGTGTGCTTACAAACACAGATAGGGTACAAACATCTTCATTAATAAAAAACTTATCACTTGATAAAGAATATACATTATTTATAAATGGTGTTAATACTTCAAAGTATGGTGCATATATAAGTATTAAATATGCAGATGATACAGACCAAGTTTTAATTAATGAAAATATTAATAATAATGTATGTGTTAAATTCAAATTATCAGAGTCGAAAGAAGTATCAAAACTTAATATAGCAGGGTGGAGTAGTAACCCAACAGACTCAAGTTGGAGCATAAATTATGCCATTCTCCTAGAAGGCGACCACACACAAAACCCACCTTCATACTTTGAAGGACTTAAATCGGTAGGTCAGTCGGCTACGACTTCAGAGGATGGAGTAGATGAAATAGTAGTTTCAAGTGTTAAAGGTGATGGGAATTTATTTGATGGAGAATTGGGAATAGGTACTATAAATGGTTCTACTGGTGCAATAACAGCTAGTACAAGTAGATGTTATTCTAACACTATACTACCTAAAAATTTAACATCTTTGACTATTACATTAAATGGATATGTTCACGTTAATTCACACTTCTACGATGATTTAGGAAATAAAACATTTTCTACACAAAATAAAAATACAACATCTTTTACAGTTGATGTTCCATCTAATAGTAGGTATGTAAAAACTGTATATAAAAGAAATGATGAAGCAGATATTACACAAAAAGATTTACAAATAATTTCTAAAACTTTATGTATAACAAAGAATGGTGAAACTAGCGTTGCACACCAATCAGATAAAAAACGTCTTTTATACTACAACGAAGAAACTCAAACTTGGGAAAAACCTATACTTCGTCAATGGGATAGTATAGAGAAACATTCAGATGGTAAGTATTACTATCATGTTAGAAGTAAAGAAGGAGATTATGTAGAAGGAGATGAATCTCTTAATGATTGTATAACTGATTTAACTGTAAGTGTTAAAAAACTAGCAGAAGAAAAAGTATATGAATGTACTAATATAGACCTTATAACATATGCTAATGAAACTAACTATATAGTAAATTGTGGTGCAATAGTTCCTAAAACTACTTTAAAAGTTCATAATAACATATCTAATGTAGTTAGATTACTACAAAAGAAAGTAAGCATATTAGAAAGTAATGTAAAAGCTAGTCAAGAAGTACAAGACATGATGATATTAGAAACTGATATGAGAATGTTAGATATAGAATTAGCTTTAATGGAATTTATACCAATGACTTTAAATTTAGGGGGTAGTAATATGTTAAGAAGTGCAACGTATTTTAATTTCTTAAAAAATCATATAATCAATGAAACTTATGAAAAAGAATATTTAGAAAATGTAATGAATAAATATCTTGCAACTGGAAGAATAAATCAAGATGAATATAATGAACTATACAAGATGTTATATCCTCCAGTTTATGATATAGAGTTACCAATAGAATATTAATAATGCAAAAGACTAGATTAATTTCTAGTCTTTTATTTTTAAAGGGTGGTGTACTAAGTGGAACAAATGATAACAGAATTTGCAGGACTTGGAATAGTTGGATTAATAGGTGGATATCTATTTACAACATTTATGAAAGAAAGAGCAGAAGAACGAAAAATTAGTATTGAAAATCAAAAAGAAGATAGAGAATTATTTAGAAAATCAGTTGAAACTTTTACTGAAACTTCAAAAACATACGCTGAAAGTATAACAAGTTTAACTGTAAGGGTTGAAAATGTAGAAGAAAGTACAGAAAGAATAGAAACTAAATTAGATAAAGTATTAGATAAGGTGGGTGTATAATATGAAAATAGCAATAACTGTAGGTCATAGTATATTAAAAAATGGAACTTGTACAAGTGCCAAAGGAGAAGTTTTAGAATATGCATATTGTAAAGAACTTGCTCCTATAGTTCAAAAATATTTAAAATTTAAAGGTCATCAAGTAGATGTTATCATATGTCCTGAAAGAGAATTTACTAAACCTTCACAGGAAAAAACATATAAATTAGGCAAAGTAAATGGTAAAGGCTATGATTTAGTTGTAGAACTTCATTTAAATGCTTATAATGGAACAGCTAAAGGCACAGAGGTTTTATATTATTCTTCTAAAGGCAAAGAGTATGCACAAAGAGTCAATGACAAATTAGATGATATATTCACAGATAGAGGAATTAAGAAAAGAACTGATTTATACATATTAACTCAAACTGATCCTGTATCTATTCTTATAGAGTGTTTCTTCTGTGATAGTAAAGAAGATTATCAAAGAGGAGATGAAGCTCACGAGAAAGATTTAATTGCAAGAAAAATAGCAGAAGGTATATTAAATCAAGAACTATCTTCATTATCTGAAACAAAATCAGAAGGTTTTAAAAATGGAAGTTACATAGGAAGAAGAGCTAAAGTAACAGCTAATGTTTTAAATGTTAGATATGACCGAGGAACTCAATATAATATAATAGGAAAATTAAATAAAGGTGATACAGTAAAACTTAACTATTGCCTAAATGGTTGGGTATCTATTGAAGGTTACAAAGGAAATAAAGGACTTGGATATGTAAATACAGATTATTTAGAGTTAATATAAAAAGTTACACAAGTACATATTTAATTCCTAGATAATGTTTATTTTATTGTTAAAATATGGTATAATATATTAAAAACTAATGATAGTTTTTTAAAAATAATATTACACAAAGTAAGAATATATTATCTTTACTTTAATTTGTATTTTTTATGTTTCTATATTTTTTATTTTTAAAGTTTTGTAATTGTTTTGTAATTTTAGTTAGAAAAAAGCTATTGTATTGTTGCGATAGCTTTTTTTACTTGCTACAATATAAGTATATCCAACTTTAATTTACAACACTCGAGTTGTAGAGTATAAATTTAACAGTTAATCGGCTAAAGATTTCAATATCAACAAACAATCATATAAGTTCAGTAAAAGGGGAAGCTTTAGGGATTAGCTTCTTTTTTTATGCTTAAATTTAGGTAAATAAAAAAAGACTGCTTAAAAGCAATCTTCTTTATTGACGATATAATTAATAATAAAAGAAAGGAGGCACTAAAACATAGCTAAATTTTAGTACATATATATAATTCTATAAAAGCAGTTAAAACCCTTTTTATTTGGTAAAATATTGACAAAATTTATTATGAAAAATATAATTAAGTTGTACAATAAGTTTATAATTATTGTCTAGATTTTTGAAATTCCACAAGATATCATTACATCCAAACAAAATTAAATTCCTATATTTTAATGGCTTATACTCCCCGTATAGGCTATTTTAATTTGAATGACATACACAACATCTATCATATTCAAACCTTCGATACTTTTCACATAATCTACAATATTGAAAATTATTATTATAACTACTCTCGCTATAAAAATTATCTTGATGATTTCTTTCCTCGTAATAGCCTTTATTATCCTCATCTTGATTAAATATATTAAACATAATTTATTCACCCTTTAAAATCTAATTTAAAAGGTATTATAAGCATATCTGAATATATTTATACATTAAAAT
>ERZ1034669.195-NODE-195-length-26660-cov-10.510468_pt1 | contig 26660 bp, 19 predicted proteins | sample MGYA00520705_ERZ1034669 | MGnify/ENA primary metagenome ERZ1034669 (study PRJEB33766, sample SAMN09781766) | gut metagenome | biome: gut microbiome | host: Homo sapiens | place: Madagascar | study: EMG produced TPA metagenomics assembly of the PRJNA485056 data... | reverse complement strand
TTTATTTTTCCCTTTCAAGCAAAGTTATTTAGTTGTGTTTTAAGCCATTAGAACTCTTATTTCTTAAAATATTCTTCCTTTAATTCTCTCTCTACGCTTAGTGATGGATGATTATATATCTGCAAACGACATACTTCATTCGGTATTTTTTCATAAGATGGTGTATTTTCTATCCATATAAGGTGATTATCATCTATAGAATAGAGGTATTTTGTGTCCGGTGTAGTTATATAATCACTAATATTTTTAACATAAAGTCTATTTGCTTTTTCATTATACATATAAGGTAATATGACATATCCTATTTTTTGTGGTGGAATAAAATATAATAATCTAAAAGAAGTTTTCTTACGAATTTTATAAAAACCAGTACATATATCTCCAACGATGTCTCCAGCTTTTAAACTGTCTAATATTACATTTGTTTTGCCAATAATATATGTTTTCTGCCATTGCCAAATTCTTTCATTATCCATATATTTATTTAAAGAGTTTAAAGCTACTTTCGGTAAAATAAAATAGTTCTTGCCTTTATATACTTGCATTCTAAAATGAATATTCTCAGAAGGAATATCTATCTTTAAGTTTGTCTTTGAATACCTTTTAGAAAACGATTGGAAAAAAGGAATAGACATTATGCAAAGAGTGATAATCATTCTTTGCATAATGTCTATTTTATTTTTGGGGAGAAATATTAACATAAGCAGATATGTTAGAATTACTGAGCTCTCTTAAAAAAGGGGCTCTGTTAGTGTAATGTAAATAAAATAAGGTGTACAAATCTGTGAGCTGGAACATGGCACCATTGTTCTTGTTGCCGAAAGCATTGTATTTTCTGATGAAGTCACAACTTATCAAATCATTGAAGGCTTCGGTCAACTTTCCACCAGAAGTGAGTTTTAAGGATTTCATGATGTCCTCACGGCTCATTCCAATTTTCTTCTTGGCTAATCTCCAACAAGTTGATTTCTCGCTTTCTTCCTATTATATTTTGCTGCATATCTTTTGTCGTTTTGATGATGGGGCAAAGATACTATAAAATATTGAAAAATAAGCAGAAAAGCATAGAAAAGTGCCGATAGTGGTGCCAAAAGTCGATTTTTTTAGGACTTTTGGCACCACTATCAGTACTTTTTAGTAATTTGAATACGATACGAAAGCCTCTAATTGCTTCTCTATTTCAGCGAAAGGTACGTTGAGGTCAAGAGTGCGGAAGTATATGGTATTGCCATCCGCAAGCTTCATACTTCCATTGGGTGTGATGTCTTCGTCTGTTTTAGCATAAAGCAACATGCCATCCACTTTGCCCGAATGCAGTTTGTCCTTATTCATGACATATGTATGAATTTGGTACAAGTTGTTAGAATGTATTGTCGCTTTGTCAAATTGCACTTGCATGGTATGTCCATAATACTTGGTATCAATGATGAGCGTTCGGTCATTGAGAGTAAGTAATATGTCAGTTTGCATGATAGGAAGAACATGAGTGGAAGATACTTCTCGGTCGATATTCCAATCTATTTGTGCAGCTTGAGCCTTGTATTCAGGATGTTTAGCCCTATAGTATTCTAAGACAAACTTCTCGAAAAGGCGACAAAGGTGTTCATCCGTAAATGATTTCATCTTATATTTTCCCTTTTCAGTTGTCATCAGAATATCTTCGGTAAGGAAATAACAGACATAAAGCAACATTTGATAGGACTTGTTATTTCTGTCGAATGCCAGCATGTTCCATTTTACCGTGCTTAGTTCTATGATGTCGATGCCTGAAAAGAACAGCATGAGATTCTTTAGCTTAGTCTTTTGACCTTTTTTGATGGCTCCGTGCTTGAGAAGTCCAAAGACTGTAGCTTTTATAATCTGATTGAAGATGTTGTTTTCCGATAACTCATCATATTCACAACCGATTTCTTGCTTTCTGCATAACTTGTTTTGTATGGTAACTTTCAAGTCAAGTTTTCCACGAAGGGTAGGGAGTGAGTCTTTGCGAATGATATATTGCTTGAGGATGCCTTGTTTCAGTTGGCATGAGATGCCCTTGATGAGAATTTCGGCAAACAATTGTTGTATGTTGTCGAAATCCTCACCAGCAATCTCTTCATAATTGTTCTGCTTTAACTCACGAAAAGCATAAGTGAGCATATAGTAGATGTTGAGTATGAATATGTTCTTGTCTTTCGTCATTTGAGTGAATCTAATAGTTTTTCTACAGCCGTTTGATACTTCGAATCGTTGTCAAACCAATATTCTCTAAGCATTGGCTTGAGGTCGTATTCCACAATATTTTCCAACCACAAGTCGTTGATGTCTTTTGGTTTGGAGGAGCAGAAGTAACTATGACCGATACAGAACCCTGAACCAAGAGAATCGTCATTGGTAATGTCTTGGTTGAGTGAAACTATGGCATTGACAACGTTATCAAACTTATCATTTCCTATGGACTCTTGGTACTTCTTGAAACCTTCAGTGTCAAATCCAGGAGTCATTTCATAGAAACTAAATCGACGGCGCAAGGCATAGTCTATCATGGCAAGACTTCGATCAGCCGTATTCATCATACCTATTATATATAGGTTGCTTGGCACACAGAACATTTCGCCATTATAAGCCAATTTAATTTCTGTGTCTCGATAGTCTTTTTCTATTAGCATTAACAATTCACCAAATATCTTGCTCAGGTTTCCTCGATTTATTTCATCTATAATGAAGTAGTAATCTTTGTCCGGATTACTTTGGGCTCTTTTACAGAAGTTATAGAAAACTCCCTTTTTGAGTTCGAATCCACCATCTTCGTTTGGTCGATACCCCATCATGAAATCCTCATAGCTATAATTTTGGTGGAATTGGATGAATTCGATTCTCGATTCGTCTATATCCCCCATCATAGAGTAAGCTAATCTCTTAGCGGAGAATGTCTTACCTACGCCAGGTGCTCCTTGCAAGATGATGTTCTTCTTGTTTTGCAAGAGCAAGCGCAGCTTGGTATAGTCTTCTTCGCTCATATATACCTCATTGAGAAAATTCTCTTGTGTATAGGGTTTCAGCTGTTTGTTTTCTTCTTTTGGATTGGATTCTCTGATGAGATCAATCAGGTACTCATATTCGTCAGGGGCAACTTTGAATAGTGAGCCATTCTTGTTTTGAATGAATTCCATGCTTTTTAGCTCTGGTGCATCCTTGAATGAGGCGTAGTCGATAGGGTATTGCAGGGATTCAACTTTTTTGAAACAAATATGCTGCCCATCTGATGGTGTGTCGATTTCGGCAATGGCAACGATTTGTTTCACAGGGTTGGCCTCATATCCTATGACAATATCCCCTTTCTTGGCATTCACGAAGTTCTGGAAGACTCTTCTTGGATTGCCATTCTCATTATAAAGAGTATAGTCTTGGATTTCACCGACCTTCATCTTGGAGAAACTCCAAATCTTAGGACTGGCTACGAGCCACCAATATTGCTTGTCTATATTGTAATTTGTTTCTTTTGGGGTATCCATATCTTTTTTTGTAGATTCTTTCTTTAGTTCCTTAAGAATGTTTTGTAGTTCTTCTGTAAATTCAAAAATATCTTTTTGACCTTGTTCTGAAATGATTACAGATTGGAGCTTTGAAATGGATGCTTTATTTGCTTTTTTCATTCCAAAATATTTAGCTAAAGTGACAAGATCTTTCTTCTTGAATAGTGGAATGCAGTCTTTCTTTGAATACAAAAATGCAATTTTCCATTTATATTCTTCACCAAGCTCTGTGATTGTATTTATAATTTCAAAATTTCCACTTTGTGCATTAGTCGCAATTGTAATTATGGCTTTTTTTACAACTTCAAATGCTTCAGAGGATGTCGGTTTATTGTATTCGGAGTGCCAAGCGTAGATTCCATCACTTGTTAATCTTTCATCCCAAACCTTTGTCTTACGCTGTTGGTATTTGAATATGCCTAATTTATAAGAGCTACCTCCCCAAATAGAGCCAAGATTGTATGTGCGTGTTTCTATCCAATAGCAAAAGGAATCCTCATTTTTAGTATCAGCGTATTGGTCAAGAGTCATTCCTTTTAGATTTTCAGTAGGAAATGCTAAAAGAAATGATTTCTTAATAAAATGAAGATATGCAATATGATTCTTTGTTTCATTTGTGTTGTTAAATTCAAGGCACAATGCCTCGTACTGATTTTCATTAAGTTTAAAGGATGGCTCTTCTCTAATTTCACCTAATTCCTTGTGTCTTAATAAAAAATCAGTAGCAGTCTTAAGGCTGATATTGAGATTACGTAATGCTTTGTTTAATCTAATACTCATATTTTATTTCTTTTTTAAGAGTGTCATTAATAATTTTTTACCTTTATCCGTTAGCTTAAATTTCTGAAATCTACTTTTCGGAATCTCAGGAATTGTTAACTCTAGAAATCCATGACTGACAAGTGGCTCAATATGCATCTTGTAGTTTTTGGTCTGGAATGTTAATCCTAAAAAAGTAAGAATTTCTCTTCTCGTTTTTGGGGTTAAGCAATAATCCAAAATCTTTTGAGTGTTTTCTGTGACATAGTTACTGACATAGTTACTGACATGGTTACTGACATAGTTACTTTCTCTGTTAGTAGCTTTGTCACTATCCAGCCAAAAAGTGACAGTGCTGGTGCAGATATCACTCTCAAAAGTCACGTCATTTCCTGTGATTTTCTTCCACTCATTCATCATGTCGAAACCATAACCGATGGTTTCTGATAGATTTACCAGTCTGAATATCTTGGCGATAATCGGGTTGCGAGGATTGGAATAGAGATGGTTGCCCAGTTGGGATATAGGCACAGGATAGCCACCGGCATTGAAGAACTCGACTCTGTCGGTATAGATATGAATGCAGGAGTGAATGGTGCTGAATGGATCGAAGTGAGAGAGCATATTGACTAATGCTTCTCGCAAAATCTTAAACTGCGAGCGATCTTCCACATTGAAACCCTCATCGTTCATCATGAAAGGCGTATCCACGATGAGGCGCAGTCTCCTGATCATAATCTGAAAATACTCCCAAAGGTTCTCTTGCTCGGGAATGCGGTAGGTATAGCGGGTTCGGGCTTCTCTTACACTTCTACCTGGAATCTCCACCAAATCCATCCAAAACGTCGGTACATAATGACGAACCCATTCTTCTTTGCCGAAACACATCAAACCACCATAGTTCAGATGCCCTTCATTATCGGCGATGCCGATGCGCTTGCAGAAGTCGGCGATGTCATTGCCTATCAGATTGGGACGAGGACTGTATAGCTTGAAGTAATTACGATAGTCACGAATGGTGTCCTCATTGAGCATGGAGAGGTCGGAGTCTAAGAGTATCTGCTCAGACTTGATGCCGAATGATTGGTTATGAAACATGGCGGTTATCTCGCCATTGGTAGCTCGCTGGTCTCCACTGCCGAATCGGATGAATGTATTCTGCGGATTGTTATAGTAGATGGGTTTGTGGGGTGATGAGGCGATATGAAATGCCAAGACCTTATGTCCATCTATATGATAGAGCATGCTCTTGGCATCGACTGGCTCATTGAATTTCTGAGAACGCAAGGTGCCCAGGAAGTCTTGTTCCAACTTTTCTGCATTGTCAACTCCGGAGATTTCAAACTTCTTGCCATTCTGCTTCACTCCAAGCACTATCCATCCGCCAGAAGTGTTGGCGAATGCACTTACGGTCTCCCATATATTCTTGGGTAGTTCACTCTTGGCTTCCTTGGCCTCGAAGTCCTCCCATTCGATGTCGTTGATTCTATCTATCAGCTCTTCCTTTGTCATAATAATGATGATTAAATTGAAATATAGAATTTCTTCCTCCCTTCACTTCAAGAAATAGATAGGAGCATGCTGGGTGCCTTCCTTCTCCATGATGCCTTTCTCGCAGAAATGGTTGAGCCACTTTTGTGCCATGTAAGGAGTCAAGCCGAAGTGGATGCGCATGATGCGAGTGGTGATGTAACGATTCTTTTGAAGATACTCCTTGATATTCTCTAACATCTTTTCCTCGGAGTATTTTGTAGATTGGTTGGAATAGCGGGAGCGGACGAAATGGACGTTGCGCTGTACTTCCTCCATTAGCTTACCTTCTGGTCGGAAGTTGATGCCGGTGATGCGTACTTCCTTGCCCGTAATCTTCTTGTCTGGATTCTCCTCTGGCATCTCTAGGCTAGCCGACATGGAGAAGTAGCCTATCTCTGGGATGTAAAAGCGGCGTCCCAGTGAGAATTCTTCCACCATAAGGTCGTGAAGCTCTGCCAACACCGCAGCCACATCTCCCTTGGTGAGTGAGCAGCGGTTCTGGATTTTCTCTTGCAATTGCTTCTCGGTCATAGGTTCATGCTGCACGATGCGAACGTATTGGCGCTTTTCTCCTATGCCCTGGGCATTGTTGAGCATGTAAATGTCGTATTTCAGTTCCATATTTCTTGTTGTTTGATGGTTCGTTGTTTTCTATATTCTTTGTCTTCTATGAAAGATGATGCAAATATATATAATAATGTGATAACTTGTATCTTTTGGTGTAAACTATTAGGTTTATTTAAACATTGGTATATGTCATGTGATTATACGGCATTTGTCATCCGACCGTATGATAAGTGTCGTATAATCGCATGACAAATGTCACGCAATCGTTATAATTGCTTTCTTGCATCGTTATAATTGTTTCCTTGCATCGTTATAATTGCTTCCTTGCATCATATAAGTCACAACATTGTTACCATCCATCTCACCCTTGGCAATTCGCAGGGGAGGTATGTGATGAGGCTGAGACTATCTATTTTTGCTCATTTTTACTCATTCTGAATGAGTAAAAATGATAGAAATTACTCATTCTGAATGAACAAAAATGAAGATTTATTTGGTTGTTTACTTAAAAAATCGTATTTTTGCAAGCAAATAAATGATTGAACATGAAAGAGTTATTAAAGCAAATTATATTTGAGCAGCAGGAATACTGCAAGAATATAGCACAAGATACTGTGCCGAGAGACATAGAGGAAGAGTGGCTTACCACAACGGAGATACTAATTATTACTGGTATAAGACGTTGTGGAAAGTCTGTTTTGCTCCAGCAAATGCGCAGTAAATTGCCGGAGCAAGACTTCTTTTTCAATTTTGATGATGAGCGACTGGTCAACTTTACTGTGGCAGATTTCCAAACATTGCAAGAATGTTTCTTCGAACTCTTTGGTGAGCAGCATACCTATTATTTTGATGAGATACAGAATGTGAAGGGCTGGGAGACCTTTGTGCGCCGTCTCTACAACGAAGGCAATAAGGTGATTGTAACTGGATCAAATGCCCGGATGCTGAGTAGAGAGCTTGGCACTCATCTCACGGGGCGTTATATCGCAGTGGAGATTTTCCCTTTTTCCTTTCAAGAATACTTGCAGTTGGCAAAGGTGCAGCTGGAAGCCAAGGACTTTTATCTAACCAGCAAGCGTGCCATTCTCTTGGGGCATTTCAAGGAGTATTTGGAGAAAGGTGGATTTCCTAAGTATCTCCAGTCGTCATCCACTCGTTACCTCTCGTCACTCTACGATAGCATCATCTTCCGTGATGTGATGGCTCGTAATGGGTTGACCAATGATAAGGAGATGCAGGAACTCATCTTTTATCTCGCCAGCAATGCCACGAAGCGCATTACCTATACCTCACTGGGTAAGATAGTGGGCATTCGTCATTCCGAAACCGTCAAAAACTATTTGGAGTACATCGAGCAAACCTATATGATATTCCAGCTCATGAAGTATTCGCCATCGGTAAAGGTGCAGATGCTGAACCCGAAGAAGATTTACTTCATCGACAATGCCATCGTGAGTCGCATTGGCTTCAATGCCACCGACAATATGGGAGTGAAGTTGGAAAACATCGTATTCATCGAGTTGAAACGCCGCGGATATGATGTTTTTTATCATGCAGATAAGAAGGAGTGCGACTTTGTTGTTAGAGAGGGCATGAGAATCATGAAGGCTTATCAAGTAACGATAGTGATGAATGACGAGAAAACTCGCAAGCGAGAAATCGAGGGGCTGATGGAAGCCATGAATGCTTATGGCTTGGCTGAGGGATATATTCTTACGATGGAGGAGAAGGAAGAACTTGAGATAGATGGCAAGCAGGTTCATGTTCTTCCTACGTGGGAATGGATGTTGAGAGAGAAGTGAAATAAAAAAAGTGATCCTAATGTCGGGACTGTTGTTGCTTATCAGAAGGGTGACATCCTGCTTTCAAAGAAAAGAAATGGAAATATAATAATGTCTAAGCATAAGTCATACAAGAATATCATTTTTTGACTTAGATAATAACAAAGACGAAACAATGATGAATAATAATATAAAATGTCCAAAGTGCAATTCTGACAATGTGCAGACAGAGGGTGTACTGCATCTTTGCTTGGATTGTGGCTATAAATGGGAGGACGCACCCCAAACTGATTTGGGAGAAATAATCATCTACCAATCTGATGATGGCGTGAAGCTTGATGTGAGATTGGAGAATAAGACGGTTTGGCTAAATGTGGAACAGATAGCAGAGCTTTTCAATAAAGGGCGCTCTACTATCAATGAGCACATATTGAATATATTCAAGGAAGGAGAATTGGATGAAAAAGTGGTTTGTCGGAAATTCCGACAGACCACTCAGCATGGTGCTATGGCAGGAAAAACCCAAAGCAAAGAAGTGAAGTTCTATAACCTTGATGTTATCATATCTGTGGGCTATCGTGTAAAATCTATTCAAGGCACACGTTTCCGTCAATGGGCTACAGAGCGACTGAATGAGTACATCGTAAAAGGGTTTACGATGGACGATGAACGACTCAAAAATCTTGGTGGTGGCAACTATTGGAAAGAGTTGCTTGACCGTATCCGTGATATTCGTTCGTCAGAAAAGGTGCTCTATCGACAAGTTCTGGACATCTATGCCACAAGTGTTGACTATGACCCTCGAACTGATGCCTCAAAGCTTTTCTTTAAAATCGTGCAAAATAAGTTGCACTATGCTGCTCATGGGCATACAGCGGCAGAAGTTATCTATGAGCGTGCGGATGCCGACCAACCATTTATGGGCTTGACGACATTTGAGGGCGAACTGCCAGCTATCAAAGACATCAAAATAGCCAAGAACTATCTGAAAGAAAATGAGCTGAAGATACTCAATAATCTTGTTTCCGGTTATTTTGATTTTGCCGAGATTATGGCAATGGAGCATCGCCCAGTCTATATGATGGATTATGTGAAACAACTTGATACTATCCTGCAATCCACAGGGCGACCTTTGTTGAAGGGATCGGGAAGTATCAGCCATGAAGAGGCAATGGACAAAGCTATAGCTGAGTATCGAAAATATCAGGTAAAGGTATTAACTCCAGTAGAGGAGGCTTATCTTGAATCCATCAATGCTTTGGGAAAAGTTGCAAAGCGCAAGGGAAGACAATCGGGGGAAAATCATTAATGTAACGTTCTGATGAGAATCATGTAACCTCTTACTTCCCTTAACTTCCCCACATGCGAAAGTTCAGTATAAAAATGTTCATCTGACAGGAGAGTCTAATCCCCAGCCTGCTTGAGAAAAAAGGCTGGGGATTTCTGATCTTACATCACAGTAAATTCCGGATAAATAGTTATTCAACGTATATAAACTGGCAGGTTTGTATGCAGCCAGTCTAAATCACCTTGACACTCTTTTTTCCTCCTCTTCCATCAATCACGATTTTCTCGAAGACGATGGCTGGGTCGTTAGGAGTGAGGGTGAGGGTGTGGATGCCATCGGATGAGGCTGGCAGCTCTAGCTCTATCACCTTGTCCACGATGCGAGTGGCTATCGTTGGATAATAGATATTGTAGATGTTCTCCGGTTTCTCGTTCAAATCTTTGTTGAAGTTAACCTCTACAGGAGAAGCGCCATCTAAACTTACACCATAGGTTAAGCCGCCCTTGTTGAGATAATCCAAGGTTGATTTGGTAATCACATGAATGCGAACCTTCTGCTTGCCATTAAATGCCTTGCCATCCGAAGTTTTGCTAACTTGCATCTTAAACTTGTAAGTGATGCTAGCTCCCTTTACACTCTTGGTATATGGCATCAGAGTCATTGCCGATACGCTTTTGCCCATGAATGGAATCTCTGTCCATTTTGCCTCGGCAGCATCCGTCTTGCTGCTATAGTAAGGAGCTTCGATTTCTACTACGCCGTTGTTTTCGCTGATAATCACTCCATCCTTGGAGGTTACCCGGAAGAGCTCCGGACATGTATCCTTCTCGAAATCATCATTCCAACTCTTGTAGCCGATATGCTTCTGGGTCATCATTCCGTTCCACTTGCCGCCCGACATCTTGTGGTTGTAGAAGTCGCAGATCAGGGAATCGCGCTTGAAGAGGCGTTCGCATTCATCAGCCCATATATTCGCCTTCGGATTGCCCTGCTTGTAGAGGGCGTGGTTCTGTGCCTGGGCAAAGTACATCTGGTGCAGATTGCTCATCAGCTCGATAGGGAAGAGGATGATCTGGCGATAGGCATCGTGATAGGATGCCGGCAGACTGTTGTACTGGCGCAGCGCATCGGCTTCGAGCTGGAGATACTGATTTACCACCTCCTGCCATTCACCGTTTTCCAGACTGTAGGTGTTCTTGTCGAGCATCTCTGGGGTGCAGCGGCCGTTGTACTTGCAGATGAGGTTCAGAATGCGGGCAGCTTCATCGGCCTGCGATTCACCAAACTGCTGTGCGCACCAGTCGCGGGTATGACGGGTGATGTTGTTTACATCGTATTTACGTGGATTCCAAGCCATGTCCATAAACTGGCTGATAGGATATTCCATCGGCTTGAGGTCGCCCACGTTGAGAATCCAGAGACGGTCGATGCCATTCTCGTAAGCAAGCGTCAACTGCTCCCAAGGATTCTGCACAGGAGTAACGTTGAGCATCTTTGAGTTTCTTGGAGCACCTACGTAATCTACGTGATAGTATAAGCCCCAACCGCCTTTGTGTTTGCGTTCCTTGGCATTCGGCACACGGCGCACGTTACCCCAGTTGTCATCGCAGAGCAGGAGGGTTACATCGTCGGGCACCTTCATTCCCTTGTCGTAGTAATCCAATACCTCTTTATATAGTGCCCAGACCTGCGGGGTTTCGCTTGCCTTCTTTCCGGTTACGTCAGCGATAATCTTACGCTGGTCGTTGATGATGTTGGTCATCAGCTTTGTATCAGCCTCTGCGCTCATCGCTTCATCGCCGTCGCCGCGCATTCCGATGGTTACAATCTGTTCAGTTCCCTTCATGCGCTCTATTCCCTCACGGAAGAACTTCTGCAGGTTTGCCTTGTTTTTCTGGTAGTTCCAAGGTCCCCATCCTTTTCGGTTGCGGGCGTATTCCTGGTGGTTGCGTGCCATCGGCTCATGATGGGAGGTGCTCATTACTACGCCCATCTCATCTGCCGTCTTCTCGTTTTCAGGGTCATCGGCATAGAAAGCCCAGCCCCACATGGCCGGCCACATCATGTTACCTCTCAGTCGCAATACCAGTTCGAAGACGCGCTGATAGAAACGGTGGTCGCCATATCCGGTGCCGTAGGTGTTCTTTACCCATGACGTTAGGCAAGGTGCCTCATCGTTGAGGAAGATGCCGCGATAACGTACGGCTGGTTCGCCATCTGTATAGATTCCTTTGTTTACGAAAATGGAATCGTGATGCTCTACAGGTACGTCTGCCCAGTCATACCAAGGCGATACGCCCATCTGCTGCGAGAGTTCGTAGATGCCATAGATGGTGCCTCGGCGGTCGCTGCCAGCAATGACGAGCTGACCATCTGTGAGCGTGATGATAAACTTTTCTCGTTTGCCCTTCAGTAGATTTCCGTTGATGCGCTTCTGTTTCACCAGTTGGTCGATGGCTGCAGAATGGGCGATGGTGCCTACGAGGATAGCTGGTCGGGCTGTGTCGTTTTTTTTCAGAAAACCGGCATCCGAGGTGAGGGTGGCTGTGGCTCCACTCACACTTTTGATATCTTTCAGCAGGGCATGAGCAGCATAGCTCACTCCCTTGCAGTCGTTGGTATCCATGTAGATTTCTACCCGGTTGTTGGCATTCAGCAGCAAGTCTCCTTGCTTGAAATTCACAAATCTGTCGGCTGCGCTCATGCTGATAGTTGAGAGCAGGGCAGCGCTTGCCAGGAATGTGCGCTTGATGTTGTTTAGTTTCATATTTATTTATTTTGTTGTTATTTTCCGATTGTCAGCAATGTGTTTTTGCCGGTTGCAAAGATAGCCAAAACTATCCGAATGTACCTTTTTTTATGTAAACTTTAGTTTTTAATATGTTTCATTTTTACTTTTCTGTCCGTTTCTCTTTGTGTTTTCAAAGAAAAATAGTAATTTTGCATAGTAAAAACAGAAAAAGAATATATATAATGATAGACAGACCGACGATAGCAAAAATTATGGATGCCACCAAGATAGAAGAGGTGGTATCTGAATTTGTTACGCTCAAGAAGCGTGGCATCAATTATGTCGGCTTGTGTCCTTTTCATAACGATTCCAATCCATCTTTCTCTGTATCTCCAACAAGAGGTATCTGTCATTGCTTTACCTGTGGAAAGGGAGGCAATGCAATCAACTTTCTGATGGAACTGGAACAGATGACCTATCCCGATGCTCTTCGCTGGCTCGCCAAGAAATATAAAATAGAGATTCAGGAACGGGAACTGACCAACGAAGAAAAACAGCGCGAGAGCGAAAGAGAATCCATGTTTATCGTCAACGATTGGGCGGCGAAATATTTCCAGGATATTCTCTTGCATGATGTGGATGGCATCGCTATCGGTATGGCCTATTTCCGAGGAAGAGGTTTCAGAGATGATATCATCAGAAAATTCCAGTTGGGTTTTGCGCTCCCTAAGCGTACAGCTCTTGCTGAGGCGGCTAAGGCGGCTGGCTATAATCCGAAATATCTGGTTGATACGGGACTCTGCTTCAAGGTGGATAAGGACGAAGCCGGCAATAAGTCGGGTGAGGATAAAATTCTTGACCGTTTCTCGGGCAGAGCCATCTTCCCCTGGTTCAGCGTGAGCGGCAAGGTGGTGGCTTTTGGCGGACGAGTGCTCGACAGCAGAACCAAGGGCATCAGCCAGAAATATGTCAACTCGCCTGATAGCGTTATCTATCATAAGGAGCGCGAACTCTATGGACTCTATCAGGCCAAGAAGGCGATAGCCAAGGAGGATTGTGTCTTTATGGTGGAAGGATACACCGATGTTATCTCGATGCATCAGTGTGGCATCGAAAATGTAGTGGCCAACTCGGGTACGGCGCTGAGCGTGCATCAGATTAGATTGCTGCACCGCTTTACCAGTAACATCGTTCTTCTCTATGATGGCGATAATGCGGGTATTCATGCTGCGCTGAGAGGTACCGATATGCTGCTTGAAGAAGAGATGAACGTAAAGGTGCTCTTTCTCCCTGACGGTAATGACCCTGACAGTTTCGCCCGCAGTCATTCGGCAGAGGAATTCAGAAGATATATTCAGGAGAATCAGACCGACTTCATACAGTTTAAGACCGATATTCTGCTACGCGGCGTGACAGACCCTGTAAAGAGAAGCCAGGCTATCAATTCGATTGTAGAGAGCATCTCGAAAATCAAGAATCAGATAACGCGCGCTTCTTATATCACCGACTGTTCTCACCGTTTGGGCGTGAACGAGGCAATTATCGTGAATGCCTTGAACAATTTTGTGCGCAACGGTATGAGTGAGCAAGTAAAGGCAGAGCGACGTGCTGCGGGATTGAAAGATTCGCCTGTAGCGGCAGCGCAGCAGGTGCAATCAGCGATGAGAGCGGTTACCCCACTGGATAAACTCTTGGAGGTAGAAGGACTTCTGGTACAGTTGATTATTCATCATGGCGACCAGCTCATCACGGTACAGGATGTAGACGGCAATGATGTGGAGGTAGCTGTGGCTCAGTATATCAGTCTTGATTTGGGTGGAGATGGGTTCAAATTTCATAATGATTTATATAACCAGATTATGCAGGAGGCTGTGGAGCATCTCGAAAAAGAAGATGATTTTGTGGCCGAAACTTATTTTGCCAATCATCCGAATCCGGATATCAGCAGGTTGGCAGGTTTGCCTACAGGTGCCCAGGAGGTATCTACGGCTAGTCTGCAGATGAAGATGAGCGCCGATAAACTCCGTCAGTTTGTCTTTAAAGACATCTTGAGTTTCCGCACTCATTATATTACTCAGCGTATTATAGAGGTTCAGCAGGAGTTTGCCAAGAATCCGACCAATCGTGAACTGCTGCAGGAGTTTATGAAACTCAAGCAGATGAACACGCTTCTGGCGAGCCAGGCAAACAATATCTTCAATTAACCGGAGCCCCTGTCTTGTGGGGGAGGAACTCTGTAAAGAAGTATTAGAGATAAAAAAAGGAGAAACGCTATATGATTTATTTTCACTGGATATATCTGTTGCTTTATGTCGTGATAACCGTTCCGGCTATCATTACCGTCTTGATGGACAATCGTCAACCCGCCAAGACGATGGCATGGATATTGGTCTTCTTCTTCATCCCCTTTGTGGGTATCATCTTCTATTTCTTCTTCGGACAGAATACCCGCAAGGAACGGCTTATCAGCGACCGCAGCATGGACCAGCTCACCAAACGCTCCATGCTCGAGTTTGTAGAGCAGGAGAATCTTCACCTGCCAGACAGCAATAAAACGCTGATGAATCTCTTTGCCAACCAGAGTTGGGCGCTGCCTTTTAAAGATAATCAGGTGGATATTTATACCGATGGCTACGATTTTTTCCTTACCTTATTATATAATATAGGACAGGCAAAGCATCATATTCATCTCGATACCTATATCTTCGAAGCCGATGCCTTGGGATATCTGATAGCTGATGCCTTGATTGATAAGGCAGAGCAGGGAGTGGAGGTGCGACTGATTTATGATGATGTAGGCTGCTGGAAGGTGAAGGATGAATTCTTTGAACGTATGCGTGATGCAGGCATTGATATACATTCGTTCATGCCAGTCCGTTTTCCGGCTTTTACGAGTAAGGTAAACTATCGTAACCACCGCAAACTCTGTGTCATAGATGGTAAGGTGGGCTTTATCGGCGGCATGAATATAGCTCTGCGTTATGTGAAGGGTGATAAGAAACAGGCTTGGCGCGATACGCATCTCCGTATTGAGGGCGGTGGCGTTTACGCCATTCAGAGAGCCTTTCTGGTAGACTGGTATTTCGTAGACCGTACATTAGTTACTAATCGCCAGTATTATCCGCCGGTCAGTGTGCATATCCGCAACAATTGTCTCGTACAGATAGTTACGAGCAGTCCTATCAGTCCTTGGCCTGACATTATGCAGGGCTATGTCCGCATCCTGCTTCAGGCCCGGAAGTATGTGTATATGGAAACGCCTTATTTCCTGCCAACTGAACCAGTATTGTTTGCCATGCGAACAGCAGCTCTGGCGGGTGTGGATATCCGTCTGATGTTGCCCCGTCATGCTGATGCCAAACTGGTTGAGTGGGCATCACGTTCGTATGTGATGGAGGCGATAGAGGCTGGCGTAAAGGTTTATCTCTATACGGCAGGCTTTAATCATAGCAAATTGCTGGTGAGTGATGATAATCTCTGTACGATAGGCAGTACGAATATCGACTTCCGAAGTTTTGAGAATAATTTCGAAGCGAATGCGTTCTTCTTTGATGAGGGGATGGCACAGCGCGTGAAGGCTGTCTATCTGCGGGATGAGGCGAAGAGCATCCTGGTAGATGATGTATCTTATTTCGTAAAACGTCCGTTCCTGCAGCGTCTTTTCGAGAGCATTGTTAGGTTGCTGTCGCCATTGTTGTGAAAAATAAAAGCTAGGCTCTGCTTGCTTGAGCCTAGCTTTTCTAGCTATTCTATAAGAAATTCGCCCCCTCGAATTCAAATTCTTGATCCACAGTCGTTGGATGTTTGACAGCGTCTTTATCATCAGGATCGATGCTCTCTCCATCCTTCAGTTGTACATGGACATTGATTTTCTTGACACCTAATGACATCAGTTCTTGCTTATATTGATAATCAATGACAAAGTACAGGTCTGCTGCAAGTGCTCTGCTATGACGTAACGGATAAGTATTTTGAGCCATGGCTCCGGCAGCGATTTGGTCGAGAGCAGAAACAATTTGTCTTACAGCTTCCCTGTTCTCCTCATAAACTTTGCTCTCATCTACAGAGACCGTAACATCCCAAGCATATTTGTATGCAGACAGCTCACCCTCGTAAAAGAAATAATATCTGCTATAGTAGGCAGATTCTATCCAAGACATGGTAGGGTTCTTCGTGTCAAGCAATATCTTGTCCCATCCTGTGGCTTGGTTAAATGCTGAATTACGTAGTATCTGCTTATATTCATCTGACAGCAAATCTATAAATTTAGGAGTAGGCCAAGTGACACCTAGGCTAACCCTGTCCAACCATTGAGGCAGCCCGGAAGAGGCACTTACTACCGTCATCTTCTCCAGTGTGCTTCGGACAAGGGTGGCTGCGCTTGACAACTTTCCATCGTGATAGAAACCAGCCAATTTAGTCAATAAAGAGCATAAATCTACGCTGTAGCTATTGGTGTCAAAAGGATAGATGATTCCATTATATTGTTCCCCAAATTGAGTATGTGAAAACCAGTCATCATTCATCTGTTGTCTTTCGTCCCACTCATCAAACCCTTCTGGAATTTCAGTTTTTTCCTTTTTTAGCCTTACTACTTCGTCTGTTGCCGTCTTTGCATGCTGTGCGAACTCGTCCATGTATTGCATGTCATAACATGCCAAGTCGCCAGTATACCATTCTTTGTTTTGCCATTCTTTTATAACAGCAGGTACATAATCCTTGATTGCATCTACCAACGAATCCTTTTCTTGAAGATTGTTTAGTAGTTGTGTATAATTGCCGCCATATGAATTATGGGATGAAGCCATCATGTATTTTGTACAATCCTTTAATTGGTAAAAAGGCTCGACCATCCCATCATGCTAACATCAAAATAGATGAGATCTAGCTTTGTGCCTGAATCTTTAATGCCTTTTTCTATTTCGTAAGTAGATAATTCGTTGCCCGTGTTATCGTCAAAGCAGACGCTGCGCGATTGGTTTGAGACCTCTGGATAGTTGGATTGTACAAGCTTATCAGATGGTCCGAATTCACATCCATGATTCCAAAATATAAGTATGTACTTGTCGGCAGGCATCTTTTCCTTACTTTTCTTGATGAAATTAGCGAGATGCTCAGGGTTGTCCAAGCGATAAGACGCTTCGTATTTCTTCTCGTTTTTCAATCCGTCTTTAGTCAAGTTCAAGAGACGGGTACCTTCACAATCCTTCTTGGATTGGTAAGGCATAGAATACTTTACCAACCCAGTGAAATTGACTCTGCTTGTTTTCCCATAGCCAACGATCTGTTCTAGGTTGTAATCGAGTTCTGTGTCAAGATTACCTCCACCACAGCCGTAGAGCATCACCGTATAGGTAGTTGGCGGTGGGGTAGCAGGTTCCTCTGGCTGTGTGGGTGGCGCAACGATATCGTCATCTTTGCTACAAGATGCGAAAAATGTCACAGTACATGCTAATATGATATTCAGAAATAATAAAGTCTTCTTCATTGTTTCAGATATTTATTATGTGTAAAAAATGTAATTGATGATATAAACAGTGGCTACGCCTATCAATGCAAGCACTGATAAGAGTGCTGCGAGATAAAGAGCTGACCAGCAAGTGGTAAATGCTACATGCTTGGTGGATTCTATCCATTTCATCCCATATATTCCTCGATAAGTCCAAACGAGATAAAATAGCATCACTGGTATAGGGAGAGGAATCAAGGCATGAAGCGCATAAAGATAGACGAAAGTCATGTAGTGGGCACTGACAGTGAGGGGATGTGCCACAAATTTGCATTTTTTGAACGCTCTTCTTGCTGCAAGCCCATACATTGGGAAGATGGCAAAGAGGAAAAGTGTCGTGTCGTCTTCCAATTTCTCCCTAAATACTCGCCAGATGGCAGCAACCACTCCGTTGTCCATGCGTCCGTCATCCTTGCTGGTAATGGTGAGTCCCCATTTCTTGTAAATCTCCTTTTCTGTCTTTCCCGAAGAGTCAACTTGTGGTTGGGTTATCTCTTTCTTTGGAAAGCTTGACAGTTCTATCTCTTCGTATATGTGTCCACATATTGTTATGCATGATATGGCGACAACTAAGGTGGTTACAGGTCCCAGGTATATGACTTGATGACCACGGAAATAGTCTCGTATCATATAGCCTGGGCGAGTAATCAACTCTATGATGGTGCGGAAAAAAGCGTTTGAGAGCATAGGATAGGCTTCCCGAAATGTCTTGTACATCTTTTTGTTGCGATAGCTTCCTGCCTTATGGCTCTGTCCACATCTGGGACAATAATTGCCACGATACTCCGTGCCACAATGCTTGCATGTCGTTGTGGTAAGAGATAGGGCAGGTATCGACTTTCCTCTTTCGAGATAAATCCGATACCTGCGAATCAAATATGATATTTTATCCTTTATCATAGATAATATTCATGGAGGGGAAGGGCTTTACCAAATCTTTGTACGCTGCTCTGGACTCAAATAATTGGTGTCACCCCATTTCACATCGTAAAGCTCATACCACCTATCACAGTTCATCGTAATACCGTTGATACGTGTGATATTGTTCGCATGTTCATCAGATTTGTTCAAGTTTTGAAGGTATCTTTTTGTGTATTTGCCCCTCCAAATTTCGGCGAAAGATTGATAGAACTTTTTCTCCTGCTTGATGAGCTCATCCCCATAATATCCTTGCTCTTTCAGTTTCTCCACATACGTTTGATGGGCGATTTCCAATCCGCCAAGGTCAGCGATGTTTTCACCGAGTGTCTTCTCGCCATTGACATATTCTTCACTCGAACCTACATATACAGGAAGATGATTGTAGCAGTTTACCAGAAGTTCCGTCTTTTTGTTAAATGCGATTTGGTCTGAAACCGTCCACCACTCTTTCATGTTCCCATCCACATCAAATTTAGCTCCATTGTTATCGAATCCATGAGTTATTTCATGCCCGAAAACATAACTTAAAGCATAGAGCTTTGCTTCGGATTCGCTCTCATCGTAGAAAGGCTTCAGTATGATGTTGGGCAAGATGAGCAATGAGTTGCATGGCGAAAAATAGAAAGCGTTTAGAGTTGAAACACTTATGCCCTCTAAATAGGCAAAGCTTGCCAGTTCATCTTTAGGATGTTTGTCAAGCAATGCTCTTCGCATGTCATGTTGGCTCTTTCTGAGCAGAAGCATATCTTCATAGAGAGACTTGCCTTCCAATTGTGGTATTCCTTCCTGGCACCAGGTGTCAGGTGAGGCGACATGGAATGTCATCTTCTGTAGTTTGTCGATGGCGTTTTGTTTGGTAGTGCTACTCATCCAGTCAAGATTCTCGATTCTACTCTTGAATGTTTTGCGCAAGTCCTCCATGAGGTCTTTCATTTTTTGCTTGTATGATGGAGTGATATAAGTGTCGCAAAAAGTCTTGGCTATAGTGTAATCTAACTTATTCCCAATCCAATTTGTCAGTGCATATTGGTCATAATTAGAATCGGAGTCTGTATTTAGCTTTTCCTTTGCAGTTTGAGAAGCCAAGGCTAAATCTGCCGCAATGCCACATTCCAATACGCTGATGAGATCGTTATATCCTAATTCTGCACAACTCAACATATCCACCAGTATGGTGGAGGCATTTTCTTCTATAATAACTTTCTCTGGAGCAATTCCCAAGCCATCATAGAAAGCCTTTAAGTCTTGTTCATATCCAGACTCGTTTGAGCGTGTACCACTATGTCTTGCCGAGACAAGGCTTTCGTGATATGCAGGGTCATTGAGCTTATCGCTCAACGATCTGGTGGTACTTGTGGAGAATTCTGGCAGTATATCTATTGCGTTCTCCACTCGGTCTTTTGCCGATGCTTCATCGAATCCCAATTGTATCAACGCCCATCTGAGCCAGTCTTGACGTTGCTTGATTTGGTAGCTGTTTTTCCCTAATATGTCAGACAGTATATCATTGTTGCTTAAAACATAGTAAAATTCTCCGTCGGATATAGTAAGGCTGCCTTTGAGGTAAGTACAGTTGCCTTCACGTAAGTACTCTCCCAATGCGTACGCCTGCTCTTTAGATGTTTTTAAACTCTCTAATTTGGCTATTTTCTCTTTAATTTTGTTGATGGCTTCAGCATCTTCAGTCAATTGACTCATGTCCGTCTTCAACTGTGTTACCTGCTGAACACTCAGCTTCATTCTTTCGTTGACGGCAGGATAGGCTTCGCTTTCCCACAGCCCTACGGATGTTTCATTGCCTAAAGGAGTGTTATCATACCATGTTCCCCAGCAATACATGGCAAAGTTGTCTCCAGGCTTGACATTGGGGTTCATGTATTTGTCGCCTGTCCATGTCTTTGTATCAACAGTGGATGGAGTTTGTAGTTCAGAATTGTCGTCGCTACAAGAGGTTGTGGCGATGAGGCATATAAAAAATAGGGATGCCAATGATGTTTTTGATCTTCTCATATTCAGTATTATTATTGATTACTCTGTGCTTTTTACGATGATGGTTTCACCTTTGTCCAAGACATTTTTTATTTCCTTGCCACCGCTTTGTATCTTGCAAAGGCTAATCTCCTCGCCTTGTACACTCTCTATCTTCAATTTCCCGACTTGGGTCTTTGCATCTTTTCCTGCGATAGTCTTTACTGTATAGGCGGCAAGTTTAAGTCCCTTGTAGGCTCCAAGGTTGGTACCGAGGTCTGTGTACACTTCCTTTTGCTTGTCTTTGGTCTGTCTGGAACTTTCTAATATTGTGCCATAGATGGGAAACCAACTGTTGCGATATCTACCAACATAGCCAGCCAATCTGTTGAGAGTGCTGGTCATGGCACTTTCCTCAGTTTCTATCCAAGCAATGTCTACATCGGAAATCTTGAACATCGGGCTGGCTATCACTTTTTCTGTTTTGGGGTCTTTTATCTGTATGGTAATTCCAACCATAGCCTTATACCAAGTTTTAACACCATCCTTGACGGTAGTCAACGGCTCGGTCTTGGTTGTCGTGGAGATATTGTTGATAGTCGCATCTACATAGTAATCGAACTCGCCATTTGCCTTGTCGCCAACACTCTCCATGTCGGTGGCAACAGTGCGAAAACCAGAAGCCAATCCCTTGACGATGGCAGCCCTCACCGCATCCTTATATTGTGGTTGTTGGGTAGTGTTCTGTCCAGTAATTACCATGCTTGCGATAGTTCCCAATGCGCTTCCTACGGTCTTTTTCTCCTCTTTCGGAGTATAGGTGAAGTTGCGCACGCCCAATGTAATGGTACTATTGCGCTCTCCAGCCCATGATACTCCGATTGATAAAAGAAAAAACAATGTGATGATGGTTTGTCTCATTGTCTTGTAGTTACTTAATAAATGTAAGAACCGTCTTCATTTGGCTTGTTGCTAATCGTGTAGGAGATTGTTTTGAGCACTGCTGTTCTTGTAATAAAATCCTCTACTTTTGCTTTTCCTACAGCATTGTTGTGAATTAAACGAGGTCCCATTTGGATTGGCCAGTATTTTGAACCATCTTTTTTGATGGCATATACCACATCGTCCCACAGACCACCAAAGTGATAGCTTTCTTTTGAAAGCTCAACATTTGCTTTCAACGAGTGCTTGAGAGTCACTGAGACTTTAGTTGGCAATGTTGTGAAAGTTATATTTTTTTCCCATTTTCCAGTAATTTCCTCCGTTTGGATTTTCCCAGATGCATCGGTATACTCCGCCGTGATGTTGCATAAAGCCAATTCATCTTCTGAAGGTTCAAAGGAACATGACAAAACTCCAGAGGTAGGAGCATTGTTCTCCTCCACAGTCTTGTTCTCATCGTCATCACTGCTGCTGCAACTTGTAAAGCCAGCAAACAATACTGCCATAAAACCGAGCATCAAGGCTCTTAAACTCATTTTCTTGTAATTCATAATCTGTAAAATTAAAAAAAGTTGTTTATTTCTTTATGATTTTCTTTCCGTTAGACATATATACGCCTTTCTCCAGTGTGTTGAAGTCTTTTCCTGCGTATATACCTTCAATGTTATAGTATCCATCTTGTTGCATTGTAGGCATAACATTCACACCATTTACTGCGGTAACAACATTAGTATCGCTTCCACCCATAAAGTCGAAGTCTATGGTGCCGTCAGCGTTTTGGGTGATGTTAGTGATAGGTTTGCCCATCAACAGCGTACCAGCCTTGTTGACATTGTAGAGCTTTGCTGCGGGTGTGGATGTGTCGGTGAGCTGGTTGTTGCCATTTGACGGATAAAGATCGGTATACTCGTAATCAATATCTTCTGGGTTGCCGGCGCGGAACAAGGTACAACGTTCATGGTCGTTTTCCAACAATTTGTATTCTTCGCCGAGATTGTTGTCCTTGTCGAGCTTGGTGTTCACTATATTGTATTTCCATATTGTGGGGTCATAGTCAACGTGCGTAATCATGAGTCCACTTCCTGGCAATGCAGAATCATAGAAATCATCCGGCTGTCTGTTTTCGAGCAGATAGTATTCATTCTTGTTGTTGTCGTTGTATATGATGAACGTCTGCCCGTACTGGCTTGACGGCTTCATGCCCTTGACAGTCGTAGGCTTGTCGAGCACCATCGGCTCCAGCCATCCTGCATACATACGCTCCCATGCCGTATAGTTTGGCGGACAGGTTCCACTTGGGTCACCATTGTAACATCCCATGCACATCAAATCCCAAGACCCCATGCCATACAATCCGCTATACAAGATGTCATACATGTCGGGGAATCCCAGACAATGAGCGAATTCGTGGCAGACGGTGGCTATACCATCAGGACGCTCCGTAACAATATATGTATCATTCTCCTCGTCATAGGTGTATGTTACAGCCAGTTCGCAACCACATGCGTATGTGTTCACTTTCACACCGTCAAGTGTTATAGGTGCCCCTATGGTTTCCACTAAATTCCACTCATGAGCCCAAATGGTATTCTCGTTGCCGCCGCTGGCTTCTGTGCGTCCTGCAAACAGGATATACACTTGTTCCACTTCGCCGTCGTTGTCCCAGTCGTAGTCGGCAAAGTTGATGTCAAACTGCTCGTTGGCAAGTTCACATGCCGTTGCTATCATTTCGCCTGGATGGGCATCGTTTGCACCATCTTCTGTGTGCGCTCCATAGTAGGCGTATTCCTTGGGGAGGGTGACAGGACCGACAACATCAAAGTCAAGTTCAAACCGTCCATTGCTTTGCGCCATAAAGTAGTCACGTACAGAGCCGTTATGTCCGTACTGAGTAGTGAAGCCTTCCTTGTTGGCAAAATCCTTGTAGAAGACTGCATCGTGATCTGGCAGGAATTTCAGGTCGCTGTATTGGGTAAGTATAATCAGTCCCTTCTTCTTGCCTATGTATGGTTGGTGTTCACCTGCGCTAACGCTGCGTGTGCCCACCTTGCATGCTGTGCGCTTTGCACGTGCTTTACTTGCTGCTATACGCTTTTGATTTGCCTTAGAGGCTAAGTTCTCTGCCGATACCTCCTTATATATGTCGCTGCCCGGGACGATTGTGAATATGCGGCCATCCCTGGTTTGCCAGCAACTGCCAAACTCGTCACCTCTAAGCTCGGCAAGTACTGTCGTGCCATTTTCGAGACGAATATGTCTCTTTATTCTTTTTTGTGCAGGAATGGCTGCCATAGACATACATACAGCCATCAATGCGAAACTTAGTATAAATTTCTTCATAAACAGTATATTATATATGAAATGTGTGTTGTCCACTTGTATTTGTGAATGCTAAGGAAGGTTTATCTGAACACTGGGCGCACGCTATAGCCGAAGTATCTGCCAGCTTCTCCCATGTTGATGGTGTCCTTGGAGAAGCCCATGCAGGCAAAGGTGTTCTTGATGCTTGTTCCTATCGTGGCACCCAGATAGAAACCGATGGAGTCTTGCTCCAACTTGCCTTTCTTGTACCCAAAAGCTGTGAGACGGATGCTCTGATTATTGCGTTTGCTCTTGACAATCCAACTCACTCGCCCTTTGATAGGGCTTGGTATCCAAGTTGTGTTATGGATGGTATCCTCTAATTCGGCAAACTCCTCCTTGGTAGGCAGTCGCCACTTGCCTCCCCATTTCACATGAGCCACATCATCCTTTTCAAGAATGTTTTCATGAGCATTGGGGTAGCCCTCTGCCCACTGATAGCTGTTCATGCAGTAGAGCATCTTGGTCTCGGTCTCTCCCCAAGAATAATAATCGGTCGCCAGAGAGTCTTCCTCTCCACCGAGGTTCACAGTAGCCCACATGGTGCCAGAAGGTAAGCCAAGGTCGGCATACCCATGTCCCTCATGTAAGGAGGAAGCTTCTCTCTCTTGCTGGGAGCAACCCACGATGAAGATAGCGGCTGCTACCATCATAAAAGGCAAGTGCGTAGCCAAGCCTTGTCGAAATAGTTTCTTGTTCATCGTTACGTTCCTTTAGTTATGTTATTATGAAGTAATTTCTAAAGTGATTGTCTTGTTGTTTGCAAAGATATAACTAAAGGATGATATTTTTGGAAATTGCGCCTTTCGTTTATTCATTCTCCATTCCCGATTGTTCATTTCCTTCCCAAATCTTCATATTCTTGCCCAAATATTACCAAAAGTATCATTTTATCCCTGTAATTCAGATAAAATTAGTACTTTTGTATCACTTTTATGACACCGTATAACGAAAAAAGTTTTAGCATAGAACGATGAAAAAATATTTTTGTTTACTTCTTTTTGGCTGGTGGACAATGACTGTGTTTGCCGGCAATTCTGTTTTGCCAGATAGTATGTTGACAGAAGACAAGGTATACGAATATACCTTTTCCAACACTCTGTTGGCAGAGAAAATCATGGCGGAATTGCGCAAGCAAGGCAAGCAATCTGCCTACGAACTCGATATCGCCGAGGGGGACTTGTATTATAATACAGGTCGTTTCATCATGGCTACTCGTTTCTATAAGAATGCCCTTGCCGACAAGCCCGTGAAACAAGATATGCAGAAGACGATGAAACTACTGCACCGTTTGATTTCTTGCTACGATGGTTTGTATGATGAAGAACGGAAGGCTGAGACGGTGAGGCTCTTGATGCGTGATGCTAAGCAAGTAGGCGACAAGGGAATGGAGTCGATAGCCTTGTTCTATCTAGGCAAGAGTCTACATGAGCAAGGTACCAAAGAGCGAGGCTATGCCTATATGTTGCAAGCCTTGGACATGATGGAGCGGTCGCATTACGACCACAAGTACGACAACCTGCGTGCCGACTGCAACGACCTGCTCATCTGTTATGAGCGAGACAAACGGTATGAGGATGCCCTGCAGGTATTAGCCAAATTAAAGAAGTATTTGAATGCAAAGACTCCTGGTGAGACAGAGATGGAGGGACTCTATGAGCAAGAAAAATGTAAGTGGCTTGCTCATCGTGCAGTGGTATGCTCTAAGTTGGGGCATGGAAAGAAAGCTGACGATGCCTATCAAGAATTCAAGAAGATGGGACGCATCAATCGCCGATATGCCTACCTGATTGTACCATATCTCTTCGACCAGCATCGCTATCATGAAATTGTGGCGATGTGCAAGCAGCGTGAGCAAGAGATGGAGGACAAAGCTGATACCATCAATCTCTACATGTCTTCCACCTTAAAATTCTATGGCATGGCATATCGAGGACTGGGGCAATACGACAAGGCGGCGAGTTATTTTGAGCGACTTGGGGTGTTGAGAGACAGTCTGCGCATCAGGGAATTGCGCAGCTCTTCGCAGGAACTGTCACTTATCTATGATGTCAAGGAGAAAGAGGCGCAAATCGCCTATCAGCGTTGGGGACTTGTGATTGTCATAGGCTTCTTGGTGGCAGTGGTTATCATAGGTAGTGTGTTGGCTTACAACAACCATATCATCCGAAAGAAGAACATCTCCTTGGTTGCCAATGTGAAAGAGGCAATGAAATATAAGGAGGAATTGGAGAGACAGAATCGTAGCTCATTGCCAAGCAATGTTGTGTTGAGTGAAGATGATAATCCTGACCTGCTCCTATTCGAGCAGATCAAAGGAAAAATCATAGACCAAAAGTTCTTCCTCGACAACACCTTCTCTCGCAAGACGCTCATGGACGAGTTCAATATCCCTGCCAACAAATTCGCAGGTCTGTTTCGTCAATACACTGGTAAGACCTTCAGTGAGTATATCAACGACCTGCGCATAGAGTATGTGGCTGAGCTTTTGCTTTCGGGTAAATATGCCAGTGTGGAAGAGCTATTGAAAGAATACACTTTCATCTCCTCTACCTCGCTCTACCGTCTCTTTACGAAGAAATACGGCATGACTCCACTGAAATTCCTGAGAAATGCTAGTTTGTGCTAAAAACTCAAGAAAATTCCAGAGCAGGTCCGATGCAGGTCCGATGTAAGTCTGACGAACCGATAGCCGTTTACTTGAATATCGAGAAGTTTACACTTCCATAACTTCTGTGTTCCAGGAATCGTGGATGCTCGGAGAAATCATAGTCTTTGCCAT